>ERZ869929.4-NODE-4-length-242129-cov-19.028917_pt1 | contig 242129 bp, 315 predicted proteins | sample MGYA00579312_ERZ869929 | MGnify/ENA primary metagenome ERZ869929 (study PRJEB32216, sample SAMN09231818) | wastewater metagenome | place: USA: Maryland | collected 2016-08-09 | study: EMG produced TPA metagenomics assembly of the PRJNA472060 data set (Reclaimed... | reverse complement strand
AGAAGGCACTACATGGCTAGAAGGCACTACATGGCTAGAAGGCACTACATGGCTAGAAGGCACTACATGGCTAAACTCAGTAAAGCAAAACAAAACAAAACTAAACATGGCTAGAAGGTACTACGTGGCTAAACTCAGTAAAGCAAAACAAAACTGAAAGGCGCTACATGGCTTTCTCTGTGCTCTATATCTTTATATATGTTCTTTATGCTCTCTAAGGCTTTGTAGCTTTTATTCTATTATGCTTGTTATAGTGATTGCTTGAGTGATTGCTTTAGTGATTGCTATTATGCATTAGCCTCTTCTTGCTCTATATTACTATAATATCATTTTGATATCATTTAGATTGAGTGTGGAACGATGGCTTGACACGAACGGGCCTCAGGTGACTCAGCATATATAGAAGCGGACTTTTATCGGTGCACCTTAATACTTGGATTGCTTTCCAAGATCTTCTTTAGCTCCTCTTCTGCCTCTTCCGATGTATCGAAATAATCTAAAACAGTCGATCCGTCAGCGAGATCAAATTGCAAATGAGGTCTCTGATAGACTGCGTCGTCTTCTACATAGTAGTTATAGAGGTCACCTTGGTATACGACATTGTGTATTTTGTTGAATTCTTTAATAGCTGCATCCCAACCGCTCTCTACCTTGCTTGGTATGGATTGCATAGTGCTCTGGTAAGCCAAGTTCTACATGTTTCATTGTGTAATTGTTAAAAGGTTAGGTAGTACTGGTTCAGATTGTGCATAGATAAGGAAATGATTTGTAGCAAGAGTTTGCATTCTAGAGGCTTTCTGTGAGACACGCCATCCGCGTCCAATATAGTCTCGCGAGATATCATCATAGATACCTTCAGCAAAATAGAGTACTGGTTCACCGAGTTGCGCAGGTTTGCCTTCATGATACCAATAAGTGACACCATTAACGTGAGCTGACTTGAGAGGTATACCGTTGAGTGTGAGATTAAATTTCATGAAAACTGATTTGAATAGTGGATTTAGGACCAACCGATTTTAGTTCAACTTGATAGCCTTGCTTTCGGAGTTCGGCGATGACAAATTTTGCTACATTAGAATTGATTACTACACCTATTTCAAAGAAGCCATTTGCGATGCAATCTTTGATTGCGGCTTCTACTTTGTCAAGTTCTCCCTGTAGAGATTCTTTTGCATTTTTTAATGCCAATTCACGAGCTTGTTTTGCCGTTATCATAGTATAGGGTTTTCAATTATTTCAAGTGTGTCTTGCGGCTTAAAAAGAACTTTTACGTGAGATCCGTCATCATGACGTCGATCCATAACAAGAAAAAAGTTTGATGATTCTTGGCTAACTCTTTCAATATCTATGATCTTTGCCTCAATTGCAGTGGCGTTTTTGTTAGAGTTTGATAAAGCTTCTTGTTGACTTAGAAAGTAATAATGTATATTTCTGTAATTAACAAACCATAGTTGAATTGTTTGATTGACAAAGGCTGTACGCAAGAGATCTAAGCCTGAAACAGTTTTAGCTGGATTTTTCTTGACAAGACGAAAGAAAGGCTGTGTGAAATTTTTTGCAATGTTACCCTCTTCATCAGTAATGGACTCAATGACATTGATGCGGTTGTTGGCGACATTGTTATACATTGCAATAATGGTTGCCTCCTTAAAGCTCGTTGCTTTAACAACTTCAGTGCCATAGGCATGTTTTACGTAGAATTTCTTTTTCATTGCTCTGTTTATACAAATATAACACTAATTCTCGAATGTGGAAAACTTTTTAAAAACTTTTTTGTAGAAGAATTCCAGCTTCTCGTAGTTTGTGATTTTCTAGAGTTATCTTAAAGACTTTTAGATTCTAAAATGTCTGATAATATAGAATCCAAGATATTGTCAAAATCTGAATTAAAATGATATATATCTCTAATCTTTATTAGATTCAAAGGTTCTTTAATAATGGGATCATTTTCTTTATATGCATCTTCTTTTCTTCTAAAATATTTGTCATTGAAGACTTCTGAATCACTTCTTTTCATTAAATCAAAATAACTTCTATCCGTTTCGACCAGTTTACTTAAGTCTACTTTGTTCTTTTCATAACATGATTGGAATTCCGGATCATCTGAATCAAATCCGTATCTAGTTGCTAGATATAACTTAACATTGTTTTCTATTATTTCTAATAGGATATCCTTGGTAGATTCCTTATCGTAAGCTATGTACACATAATTTGGGGAATATTCCCATTTACAAAAAACAGTAAATATTCTTTCTTTACTGTTTAATAGATCTAGTTTATTCTTGATATTTTCAGGAATATTAAGAAGTTCTAATATTCTAAGAACCTCTTTCTTATAAGCTTTAAAATATACCTTTGGATTCTTTTTGATCCAATCCATTACTCCGGGCTGTATTGTATTTTTAATCCATTCATGATATTCTATTTGTTCTTCTCTTGAAGAAGAGATAACCGCCCACACTGAAAATATAGAAGCAATTAAAATGATGAACCAAATCATGATTTATTTTTTACTAAGTTGTTGTCAAGAGAATAAAATAATTGTATAAAATATCTTTTGTCTTCAACTTTAACATCACCAGTAAAACTATCATAAGTTCTACCATTTGTAATTCGTATTTTTGAAATTGGTTGACTTCTTAATAATTGTTTTTCTTTATCATTTAATAAAAAAAGTGCTTGACCTTTACAATTAAATTCACCTATTGATTTTTTAATCATCTTTTCACCATTTTCAAAAAGAATAATAATTTCATCATTTTCATTACAAGAGCCAAGTCCAACCATTTTAATAACAATTGTTAAATCGGATAGTCCGTTTTGGACATACGCATCAACACTAAATCCTTTAGTTCTTTCATCATTTGCTAAAACTATTCTTCTATCTGTATAGGTATAGATTTTATCTGACATTTGATCTTTTTCTCTGAAAATCTGAACATCATTTCCTTGTGAAAATCCGGTTGTTGCTATTAACGCAAACAAAAACATTAAAATTACTTTTTTCATATTATTTTATTTTTTTATTATTTAGATATACAAATATAATACTAATTCTCTTACGGAAAAATTTTTTCTGTTTACTTTTTCATCCTTTTAGAAGTTTCTCCATCCCAACCATCTCGTTGCGCATAGTAAGGAAACATTTCATAGAAAATTTTCCAGGTACGTTTTGAGCGCTTTTTGCTTGGATATCTAACTTTGTTAGCATTGCTACCGCCATTGCCTACGTAGACTCCCTTGTTGTCACGACCTTCTTTTTGAGGCTTCTTTTTGTATTCATTTTGTGCTTTGTATCTGAGTTGTGTCGCCTTATTCCACATACGGTAAAGATCGTCAACTGTGATTTGTAGTTCTATACGCAACTTTTCGATTTCTACGAGATTTGCTACATGCTTTTTTCTGAAGCCTAGGACAGGCGGTGTTGTATTTTCTTTCAGTAGCTTTTGCCAATGCTCCTCTCTGCTAGGTTCATGACAATACCACATAGAATGTTGAGTACGACTCAACAAACTCTGCAATCTTCTTTCTTTACTTTTCATCTTCTCTAGTGATTATAGCCATCGGTAAGCCTAGTATTGTGCCTAATACAGCTCCAAAAATAATTGCGTTTAAAACACCTTGTATTGAATCATTTCCAAGTCCACCTATAATTCCTACCACTATAGTGACACCTAAAAGCGACCAATTCCACCTCTTAATTTTCTCAAGTATTTTCACTGCTCAAGAATAATTTTGGCAAAGGTAGAGTCTTCTTTCATTCTTGCCATTAGTTCAGCGGTTGATAAGGATTTTGCTTCTTCAAGAATTTTGTCACGATGTGATTGAATTCCAAGATCGACTTTGGCTTCAGCAGCTGCTGATTGAATCTCATTGCGAGCCAATGCCAGCAGTTCGCTTGGGATTTGTTTGGCGACGCTGTCTGTTGTCATAAATTCAACAACGCTGCCACCTACCAGGATCATAACTGCATCCTTTTTTGTAGGTACTGCAACATAACCAAACCAAGTCGTAAGCGTCACAAGAGTAAAGCCCCAAAAAATCCAACCAGCAAGTTTTCTGAATCTGCGTTCTTCTGGTTTCAAATTACCTTCTCCATCCTTCGCTTCACTCGTTAAAGTGACGGCAATCATTACAATGTAAAAGATTAATGCAATGACCGAGAAGAAGGTTGCAATGTTAGAAGTTACGTCAAAAAAATCTTTGACACCGTCGGCTACTGTCAGCCAATAAAATACTTGATACCAGTTTTCCATTTTTATTTGAGTTTTTAAATTTGAATGTTTACTTGTCTTCAATGTTAATCCAACCAACAATTGCACCAAATCCAGTGAAAGCAGCTGCGGTATAGATGATTTCTGCTTTGCCGATTGGCTGCCAATCGCAATTGACCATTTTAACAATACACTTAATTTCTCCAACGACTGCGAGAATCCAGAGAATCACTGCAAAAATTGATAGCTTTTTCATTTTTCAAATTTTAAGATTGCTTGATAAACTTTTTTACCTGCTTGATGTGTTAATTATTTGGAATTTCCAACATTTTAACAGCAAATCCTGAGAATCTTTGATTTGCATCAAGGTACTTGTTACCAAGATAAATCAACATTGCTTTATCCAGAGATTCAGAGACTTCAGCAATTCTAAACCATCTACCGTCTTTAAAGAGCAATACTCGGTAGGGATATTTGACATCCCATTCATCCTTGCCTCTTTTCTTGTAAATAAGAACATCATCAGTAGACAAAACAATTTCATCAACCTCATCCTCTGAGACTTTATGAATTAGGTATTTGAGACCTGTTTGTTTTTCATCGGCCGCTTGATATCTATCAAGATGAGCCATGCAAATGGCTTTTGTATTAATAGACAATCCCGATTTAGAAATTGCTTCCGAACAAATGTTGTAAAGAGATTTTAGCATTTGATTATGTTTGATATACAAATATAACACTAATTCTCGAATGTGGAAAACTTTTTAAAAAAATAATTCGTTTTTAACAGGATCCCATTTTGCATTAATGGGAGAGTTTACCAGTCTATAATTATCATTCAATTGTGAGGCATTAATAAAGTGTGTACCGTCATAGAAGCGATAACCATAGCTGCCATGAATATGACCAAAGGCGTGGATTTTAGGCTTGATTTGATAGACCCTTTCCAATAAGAGTTCGCATCCTAGGTTATAGTTAGGATACGGTAACATCATTGCATCTAGTATTGTTGCTGGTGGCGTATGCGTAACTAAGATATCAACATCTTCAGGTATCATTTGCCAAGTTTGGTAGAGATCTTTACCGCCTCTTGGTAAGTTAAATGCCCAATTTTTAAACCAAGGCTGCCATGGAGATCCATAAATTTTGATATCTGTAGTTTCTCCATCAATATTGAATTGTATCTCAATTGCCTCATCTTGTAAATAGTCTACGTATTTGTATGCAGTCAACATACCTCTAAATTCATCATGAGAAATTTGTACAAATCTTTCATGATTGCCTGCAACTAAAATGCATGATGAATAGTTTTGCTGATTAAACCAATCTAGAAACTCTTCTGCGCATTTAGGATCTCTTGAATATTGCATAAAATCACCTGAATGAATCAAAATATCTCCACCAGGTAACTCGATATCTTGATGATGTCCGTGTGTATCACTAATGAATGTTAGTTCTAGATTCCGCATTGATAGCAGCGTAAATTTTTGATAAGGTTATAAAAAGACTCAAGTTTTCAGGTTTATATGGACCACTAAGACCATAAAAGCTGTTGTAATTACGCACAAAATGTTCAGCTGTCAGCAATTTTATTTCTAGACTAGCGGGCAAATGGAGTTCTTTGTCTCTATTATTTGCAACAAACTGTATCTCTTGTTTAAAATCAAAATTAGCAAGTCCAACTAATTCGAGATATTCAGTAACTTTCATCTTTAAAGTTTTTTAACTTTATCTATTGATAAATTATTCCTAATTGCTAATTCGACAAGTTGTTCTCTCCGCTTATAAACAGGTTCACTATCATGTAATAGTTGTAAATCTGAAATAAGCCTTAGATGCTTGCGACTATAATTATACCCTTCAATTATATCTTGATAAGGCTTATTTTCCATGTTAGGTCTATATTCTTCGTCGGAAATAAGAAAGCCTGCTGCGCATTTACTACCATCAGGAGATCTATACATACACATTCCCTTAGAAATAGATTTTTTGCCCTGTTTTATTAAGTGCTCTGCAACTTTGTCAAAGACTTTCTGTGCAGTATATTCTCCTAGAGTTCTTAAATTCATGATTAAATTTAGTTAAAAAATTTCTAAAATGATCAATCTAAAATTACTGGAATATAACTAATAAATTTGACAATAACTTGACCTCCTTGGCCAGGTCTATTGGTTTGACATGTATTGATTTGCCATTCAGTTGAACATTTGATAGGAAAGCATGTAGGAGGCGGAGAATATTGTTTATAACACCAATCACAACCATGCGGAAAGACACCAGGAATATTGGCATTTTCTTCGATGGCCCATTTGTTTCTAGACTTTGTGAAAGGAATCAAGTTGCCAAATGAGTCGTTGAGACCATAATCCCAAAAGCTCATAAAATTAGGCACTTTTTGATTGCTACGTGGACCAAATGAAGTCACCGATTGTTCCAGAATAGAGTTGACTCCATCTACCAGTGTAATGTCAAATGATTCATTACCACCAAGTACTGAGTCATTTTGCCACCAACTATTGACAGTAAATTCAAAGGAATTGACTCCAGATTCCCATCCATTTTGAATAGCAGCAGCGCAAGCTTGATTATAGGTACCGAAGGTGACAATTGCTCCATAAACTGGAGAAGTATCTCCAAGATGATATTCAACTCCACATCTAGTCCAAAAGACTCCTTGATTTTGACAAGGCCCTAAAGAATCTCTCTGAACTCCATCACCGTCTGTATAAGTGTATTTGCATCGTGGATAAGGATTATATTCTGTGATGCCAAATTTACCAATGACTTCTTCACCTTCCTGTAGAGTGACAAAAACTGGAACCGAATCTAGATCAGAATCGTTGATAATCACGACATCTGTATATCGAGTTGTATCAATTTGTGAAGAATAATTTGTTCTCTGATGAGAAGATTTACAAGCTACTGTAAACAATAGGAGTAGTAGGATAAGGTTTTTCATTGTTCAAATATTTCTAAAATTTTGTCGGCATGGGTTTTGGCATCGTTATCAGCATCTCTGTAGTTCCATTCTCTCTTTTTGCTATCAACTATACTGAATTCACCGTTTAAGAATCTAATCATTTCTTGTTTGTTAATGAGATCAACTTGTACACCCCATTGGTCAAAGATTCGAGCCCTTCCCTTTGATTTATATTGTGCGGAAAGAATAGGTCCTTCATAATTGAGTATTTCTATTTTTTTCATAGTTTATTAATGGTTAGTTAATTGGAAATAAGTGGCATGCATTCACAGATCTTTTTCTTTCGCATCTCTTGAAAGGCTGAGTAATTACTCCACCATTTTTCGGATGATGCTTTTAATTCTTCGTCTGTAGGTTCTTTGAATTCAGGAATTATAAACTTCATTTTACAAACATTTTGAAGAGATAGTCTTTATCCTGGGTAAAGATTGGAGTTTCTTGATCAGTTTCCCAAACATTTCGAGTAAACGTAATCACTTCTCCCTTTACATTCTTGCTCATTTCTTTTTCAACTTTTCTGATGACTGAACCTCGTTTTTCTCGAGGAGAAAAATCATTCCAATTGATAGCCTTTTCCAGCATCAACATGTCTTGCATTTGATGAGTTTTGACGCCGTGCAGCTGCTTCGGAGAAAAATAAGCTTGTGCTACAGAAGAAATGCTATTTCGAGTGGCATCTTGTTGTCTCCAGATAAAGTAGTTAGCAACTTCTTCGTGATGAGGAATCTGAAATACTCGAGCATCAAACATTGCAAGTTTGAAGTCATCAATATCATCTTGATCTAAATAGCCTGGAATATCATAACCTTCCCATGTAGATCTAGACATTCTTAATTGATTGAACTTAGCTGTCGCTAACGATGCCGCAATACTCGCCATCTTCTGAATATTTCCATCGAACCAAGCATCTGTAGAAATATCATCGTAGTCAGTCAGAAGAAGAGAAATTTCGTCAGATTGAACATAACCGAATTTACAGCCTTGAATATTTTGACATAGAAATTCTGTAGTCAAGTTCATGTCTTCTATTAAGCCATCATCAAAAGGTTTTTTAAGTCCTTTCGTGTACGTGTGAAAAGACTTCCCGTCGATTCTGATTATCGTATTCGTTCTTCTTGTTAATTTGTATCTTGTCCTATCTTCATAGAAGTCTTTCATTCTATCTCCAAGTGCATCTTTCATTTATTTTTCATTTTATTTTTTACAAATTCAACCGCCTCCACAAACTTTTCAAAGGTACAACCTCTTTCGCCACCTTCTCTAAAGATATTGTAAAAATTTTCTCCTAAACCATTATCGGTAATATCAAGAGCGGCTTTAGGTATACTCATTTTAACTTTTCCATTCTTAACTGTAAATTCTATTACCGGTTGATTGGTTTCTCCTTCAGGATATCCCGATTCATGACCCATTAATTGACATTTTAAATCAAGGAAAGGAAATTCTTTTGCAATGGCTTTCCATTCCTTATAGACTTCTTCAACAGACGGCCATTTACCGATATTGTAATTGTTTGAATAGATTGTGCCTGACCAATCACACCAACCATGTGGTCCTCCTATCCAAGATGAAACTATTCTATGATTATCTAAGTAGTTTAAATTGATAAGACCTAACTCTTTATTCTTCTCATCAATATACTCACTAATCTTATTCCAATCCTTTTCAGTAAGACCCAGCTTAGTTCGCACAGCATCGTAAAGACTTTGATATCTTTCTGTAAAGTTTACGTCATAAAAGTATTTACAAAGAGCTTGTTTAAAAGACTCATCATTAGTACTAAATGAGAAACTGTCAGTTCTGATTATAATTTCCATTGCTTGTTCTTTAGTAACAGGTTTACCTACTACTAAAAGAGCTGGCCATTTAGGAAGACTTATTTGAAAATAATCTTTATTTGTCATGTTTAAATATAGTCAATTTTTTGTAGATTATAAACAGAAACCTTTTTTGTCAAAATTTAATTCTCTTCTAAATTCATCTTTTTGAATTCTAATTTTGACAATCGGTTCATCAAAATACTTTATTTCTTCTTTTTTGATTTTAAAGACTGCTATTCCATCATTTTTGATTCTGAATCCGGCCTTTTTCAAAATAAAATTGTCATCTTTGAATTTTATTAGAACAATACAACGAGAAAGATTTATATTTTCCTGTACATCTACGAGAATGATGTCTTGCTGCCTTTCGATATATAGTCCATTAAAAAGAAGACTAAAAAATAGAACTAAATTGAAAAACATTACTGCACTAATTTATTTTGCAAAACATATTCAAAGGCTTCTAAATAAGCAAAATTTATATCTTCAAAAAATTCTTTAGGATTAAGAGAAAGTAAATTTTGAATAGTCCAAAAAAACTTTCCATTACTTAGCTTATGTACATTCACCCAAACGTTCTTTTCCTCATTTAGCCATTGCCTAAGCAATGCTATCTCCTGACAAAGATCCTTGTCTCGAGCTTCCTTTGAAGTATATTTAGGATTGCCTAAAATTCTTTTATGAGTAACTTCGTAACCTTTTGCTTGATAGTCTCTAAATAGTTTCATTTCTTAACATTTTAATTAGGTCATCTCGAGTTGGGATGTAGTCTCGAGTATCAAATTTTTCATCTACAGTTTCTTCAAATTCTTTTTTCAAAAAATTAACGGATTTAAAATTATCGATTCTTTGATTTTCCTTTAACTGTAAACCAAAGTCTAAAATTCTCAGAGCATGAAAAATGCCTTTCTTTGCGGCTAGTTTCATGCCATCTACTGACTGTCTACTTGCGATTAGCCATGAATTAGAAGCTTTTGTAATAATACTTTTAGCTAAAGCCTTTTCATCCCATTTCTGAATTTTAAATGGCCACTTTTTCAAAAGTACTTTTTCATCGGGTAATGAAAGACATTCAAGAGCGGCAATTTCGAAGTTATTGATTGCGTCAATAAAACCCGTTCTTGAATAGAGAACAAGTTGCAGTTTTCTATCTTCGCATGAAATCGCATTTTGTTTAAATGCTCCACCTTGTAAAAAGGCAGATTTCATTACGACTATAAAATCATAGTCAGATCTTTCGTTGTCTGTTCCATAGACTCTGCTACCGTAAGGATATACGTTCAATACATCTTCCTCTTTTTGCATTTGTCCTTTGCTTTTCAAGAGGTCAAAAATATCTTGTAAATTCATTTTATTACAGCTTTTACAGGTCTATCATTTTCAAAATACAATTCAACTTTAGGATTATCTAAAGACTTCATAAAATCTTCTTTTGACATCACTCTTGCTCGTATTCTATTGGAAGAGTTTGAGACAAACCCTAGATCAAATCCAAATCTGATAGATTCCTCAATATCTTCTTCAGTGTAAGATTTTTGCTTAGGTTTATGGTAAAATCCTAATCCAACAACTTCTTCCCATAGCTGATACATGGTTCTTCTAATAGAATCTTTTTCTTCTTCGCCAAGTAAACCAAAGTCGTGTCTATACCGCACAGCCATAGAATTTATTAAAGCTGGATCAGGTTTTTTATTTTCTTTTATGCAAGTAGCATTACTTAACCCTAGTTTAGGTTCAGCGAAAATGATCTTTTTGAAGAATCGGTCTTCTCTATTGATGTTAACTGAATCAGTTTTAGTTTCTATAATGTCTTCTCCAAAATGTTTATAATAGAAAGAATCTCCGATACAGATATCTTCATCAAGACTGACTACAATCAAGCCCTTATCAGTTTGGATAAGTAGATATCCATCATTAGGCTGATTTACTTTAAGCAGCAGACATGAATTTTTTAACTTTTCCATACTTCTTCCAGATGTTCAAGGGTATTAGGTATAAGGGAGTCGTTGTAAAAACAATCGATATCGGTTCTATCATAGAAATGTACTGAACTTATTCTCTGGTATTCTTCAAACCAAACATCACCAAGAAAATTCATCAAAAGTTGACCTTCTCTAATATCTTTGTGTTTGTTTGGTAAAATTTCTCGATAAAATTTCTTTTTGAAATCTTGAAAACTGAGTAAAGCCTTTTTCATCTTAGTCAAATCTTGGTAAATAAAAGTGAGTAATTGAATTATGATTGTAAGCCCATCCTGTACCATTATAGGTCTCAAGATGTTTCTTGCCATCTTTTTTAACTACAATGTATCGGCCATATTCTAATTGTTGGCCTTTAAATTCTTGTATTACAAATTTTTCTGGTGCTTTCATAAAATCAATTGTTAACTGAATGTTCTTTTAATTTAAGTTTGGCTTCTTCTATATGCTTGCATTTACCTCTCCAGCCAAATCCTTGACAACCACATTTCCATGCATAGTTGTCTAGAGTCACTTTGTAAGAATTTCCTGAGCTTGCACTCGTAATCAAAAATTCTTTAAACTTAACTTCTTCCTTTACAGCTCGTCGAGGCCTTTCTTTCCATAATCTTCTAACTTCATTGAATTCTTCATCAGTCAATCTTCTTTGAAGTTTGATTTGAACCGATCCACCAGCAATTAACCAGAGACCATCTGAGAAGTCTATCTGAATAGCAGGTAGAATACAATTTTTGATTCTATCTAATTCTTCTGTACTGAAGAGGCTTGACAAGATCTGATTGTTGGAGATTGACATAGATATGATGTAATTTTTCTGGAAACATTTCCGCTAAATTCTTTATTAATTTTTCAGCGTTTTCCACAAATTTTGGAGTTGGCGTGAATATTCTTTTTTCGAGCTCCTTTTCTTTGCTAGAATATTCTCCAGAGTTAAGGATGCTGTCCAACCAAGGGTCTGAGAAAGGGAGTCCAATAGCTGAGAATAAAGCTCGTTGGTGGGCAAGGATTCTAGGCTTTGGAATTTCTTCGAAAATGTTGAACATTTGTTCAGCTGCCGTTTCTGGTGAGTATTTAGTGAAAATAGGTTCATTGTCTTCCATTCTTTGAATGATTTGATATACAAATATAAACAAATTAATCTAAAGGAAAAATTAATCAGTGAATAAAATGTAATAATCTTGTCTTAATTGTTGAGTTTCTGTAAACTTTTTGATCCAACCATCATATTGAAGTTTATTGACAATAACTTTAGAAACCGTACCGTCAACTTCAACTTCTATTTGGTCAGGATAATTATTTTCAACATTACTTAATTCTTGGCCGACTATTTCACATGATTCATTCCAATTTTTTCCGGAATTAAGCTCAACAAATCTAATGATATCTGTAGTATTTACGGAAGGTAATACGTCAAGTTCTATCTTTTTCATTGAATTAAATTTTACTAGAATCCCAACAAGCTAAAATCTTCTTTATCAGAATTTTCTTTTAGGTACTTTATTTCTTCCTCTGTTAGATTGTGAATTGCCCATTTTGCTCCATTAACAAATGCGCCCTGTCTATTAAATGCTGCAAAACTTTTAAGAGAGTAGGCAGCATTACTAATTTTATTGTTGATTTCTTGCAATTTAGAATCTTTGCTAGACATGACTAAATCTTTATTTTAGCATCATAGTTAACCATCTACCTAATAAAATAGGAAGTGTTACCGGAGCAAGCACAATATTCCAAACTGGAATTGTATTTTCAACAGTCTTAGCTCCAATTAAAAAGAGATAAGTAAAAATAACGTAGTATAACATCACGTTTAAAATTTAAAATTAGGCTCAGGTTGAAAAAAATCATAGTATCTGAAAAGAGAAAAAACCCAATCTCTTTTCTCTGGACAACCATCATAAACAACATAGCATGAACTAAGTTTGCTACCTTTGTCTTCCATGAACTGTTTAATATCCTTGAAAGTCTTACCTCCATAGATACTATCATCAATCATGAAATTGTCATAAACAAAAGTGTCGCCGCTGTAGCTTGCAAGTACTTTGGGAGCAGCACCTCTTCTAACGCCGCCTGCAAAAAGCGTCCAATGACGATTTTTAAGGACAGTATTGCCAAATTTTTCGACAATCTTTTTGCCGCTGCCACCGGTTAAAACAATGCCGATATGCTCAGGTATCAGACTTATCAAAGAAGGCCAAATGTCAGAAGCTTCTTCACTAGAAAGCCATTCATCCATTTTATCAAAAAACTCAGCTCCAGTAAAACCTGCATCTTGCAGTTCCACGGTTTTGTTTTTAATTACCTCTACGATTGAATTTTTCATTTTATTTGATTTGATAAAACAAATATATACAAATTTCAATAAAGGAAAAAATTAACTTTTTAAAACTTAATAAATAATTTATAAAAAAACTTAGAAAATGATATTAGAAAACTTTCAAACATACGAAGGGTTTATAACAAGAGCAGAATTAGCTGATTTGATTAAAATCAGTGGTTTGCATACAATGATAAATAATGGATGGAACACTGCAGAAACTGTATTTGTTGGTAAGATTAATCAGAAAACTTTTCCTGAAATCAATGTTAAAATTTCCAAGACTTTAGAAAAAGCAAAGGTTGTACAAGCTAAATCTGATTCAATTGTAGAGCTGCTTACTGAAAAAGAATATTTGGCAGTATATGAAGATCTTTATTATCATTTGGATCTAGAAACTGAACAAGAAACTCTAGTAGAACTTCCAATTTACGATGAAGTAGTTACAGAAGGAGCAAATTGGTGGACTTCTATCTTTAAGTCATTTAAATCTAAACTACAAGATGTTGCTAAAACTAAATTAAGCAAAAAGGTAGAAGTAAAGAAAACTGACGCTAATAAATATGTGGTTTCTTTTATGGGTAAAGATCTAATAGGTGTTGAATTTACTGATAAAATTTCTGCATATGTTCCAGATGGTACCGGATTTATTGGCGGAAAAGATTCTCCTAAAAAATATTCCTTTAATAGAAATTTAGATGAAGATTCTTTAATTGACGTTATCATCAAGGCATATAAGGCAAATAATAAAGATGCTAAAGTTTTAGAAGCTGCTACGCCTAATGGCTTAAGCCTTTCTAAAAAAGCAACTGATATCCTTGTTAAATTATTAAGTGATGATAAAATTACAGATAATCAACTCATCAACATTATTTCAGCAACCGATCAAATCGAGAATTCATTAGGAGAAAGACAAGCAATTGACGTACTTTTTGATGATGAAGAAAACTACGTTCTTTCTTTTCCAATTGAATCAAAGGCTGTTGCTGCATCGGTTGCAAGAGATCTTCAGCTTTTATCTTCCTTTTGGTCAACTAAAGAAGCTGGCGGCAAACTTTTCATGGATATTAAAATTGAAGGATTTGAACTTAAGGAAGCTAAATTTGCAGATTATTGCACAAGTAAAATAAGACTTTTTTCTAATCTTGATGAATCAGATTTAAATGAATCAGATCATGGTAGAAAAGCTGATATTAAACTATCAGCTAGCTATCTTAGATTTGTTAATAATCTTGAGAAAAATAGCAAACTGCCTGATCATATAGCAAAAAGTAAAGAACAAGAAATTGAAAGACTTAGAAAGCTAAAAGTGACTAAAAAGGAACTTCAGGATTATGAATATAGAGATTTAGTTGATCTTGTTGAATCAGAAGATCATGATCCATATGATATTAAAGCTACTAAAAAGGACTGGGAAAAGGCTAAAAGGTTAGATAAAGAATTATCTCCTAAAATCTATAAAGAATGGAAAGGTTTTGAAAAGGGTAGAAAAGATGGTTGGAATCCTTTTTATGTAGTAGGTTTTACGAGAGATCCTGAGGTTTACGAATCAGTACTACTACAAATTGTTTTTGAAGAAGGTAAAGGTGATTATTATTTAGGTTGGGCTATTTGGACTGAACTTGACGGTGGATATTTTATAACAGAGCCAGCTTTTATTGAAGATGAAAAGCAACTTAAGCAGCTTCTTAAATACGGATTAGATTTCGGTTTAGAAAAATTTAAAGATGTCAATGAAGCATTAACCATCGATACTGCTACTATGCAAAAGATTGTATCTCATCTTGAAGAAACTAATCCAGATGTAGCAAAGGAAATAACTCAGTTAGTTGATGACAAAGAAGAAGTGCCTTACAAAAAGGTAAGTGATATTCTTGACAATCATAAATTAGAACTCAAGAAAATCTTTAAAGAAATCGAAAAGGCTAATGAAAATGTAAATGAATCATCTAAATTTTCTGAAGTTTCAACATTTTTAAATAGCTTAAAGGGTAGACTTAACATTGATGATGTAATCAAGGACTTAGAATCTAATTTCAAAGGAATAGAGGTTGACTTAAGAAAAAGCAACAGAGAATTACATTTCTTTATAGATGACATGAAAGGTGAGGTTGGTTTGTATAACTATAATCCTTCTAATAACGAAGCAGATTTTCCTCCTAACTTCATAGATAAATCTAGATTAAATGAATCTAAAGAGACTGACAGAGTAAAAATGCTCAATGATAAAATTAGAAGCGGATCTAGTGATGCTGAAAGCAAAAGACTTGCAACTCAGTTAAATGTAAAATTTGCTGACAAATATGGAGTAGCATTTGATCCTCATCCTGAAGATGCTATGATCAGAGTCAGAGGTTTACAACAAGATGTACAAACTTTCTTTGATGAAAACGAAAAAGTTGAATTAGCTAAAGGATGGCAATTAAGTGAATATGAAGATAGTGATGGATTTAACAGAATTTTTCTAACTAAACTAGAAAATGACATTAAAAACATTTATAATGAAGTTAAAATGGCATTCCTTGATGCTAAAATGAATAAAGAATGGAAAGAATCTGGATTTGATCAAATGGATAAGTTTTCTAAAATGCTTAGAAAAGATTCTCTTGATAAAGAGTTAATTAATAAAGCTTATCAGAAAGCTGGAGTCAAGCATAAATTCGAAGATTCTCCATATTTAAAATCTAAATAAGATAAAGAGCTCCTAGGAGCTCTTTCTATTCATTTGCGATATTGTACAAAATAGTAAAAAACAGAGGAACTATAATGACACTGAATTTTAATTCTTGATCCCAGCATTCTATATTTAGATTACCGTGGTAAAATGCAATTATTAATATTCCTATGGCAAATAATAAAAGGAATTCTAGAACTATATAAATTAATTTTTTCATTCTTCTATTTCTATTTTAATTTTAACAATTTTAGCACTAATTTCTTTCTTTTGTAATTTAGTCAATTGACCTTTTACATAACTTAGATTGGAAAATAACCTTGCATTATCCAAATTATTAACCCAATTTCTGCCGTATGCAGATCAAGTATGGGCTCTTTCGTAGCCATTAGTTCTGTACCAATGACCTGTTGAATTTTGAATCGCATAAAGAGTAATCATTGCAGCAAGTAATTTAGAACTGTAGACCAGTTAGGGAAACTTTCAGATCCAAAATGAATATGAGTGCCTTGAAAATCTAGAACACCATTTGCAATTCTATCATCAATAAGGTAATCGCCTTTGACTAAACCTTTATTATGGCAGAGAATAAGTTTTTTATGAGAGCTTTTTCCTAAATAAGTTTCTACCCATTTACGTTTCTCTGACCATGCATCCGGATTAGACCACGGAGGCGTTGACAAAATATAAGTCTCGTATTTTTCTTGGAGATCGTGCCATGCTTCAATTGCGCCAGGCACGGGCTCAAGATCTTTGTATGCACTTTCATGTCTAAAAAGCTTGCTGCCTTTAATGCCTATTTTTTCAAGCTCTGCTGCTCTTTTATCGAAATCGCATAAAACTCCGTCCATATCTATTAAAAGAATAGGCTTATCTGTTTTAATGCTTGCTCGGAGGTAATCTGTTTTCATCCTTTGTATGTTATCGTTTTTAGCCCTTTTATTTGTTCAAGAAAATCATCAACCTCTTTATCAGTATCAAATTTTATTTTGTCGTAATCATGATTTGTAAATCTGATAACTACATAGGGTTTATCATAAGCGATATCATTTTCTATTTTGATATGCTTTGGAACATGAATTTCTCTTGTCGGAGTTATGTTATGAAGGTCATAAAGACCTGGTGAAAATAGATTAAAGATACCCCATTTAGTAGGCTTATATTCGTATTGGCTTGACTTCTTTTGATATCTTACCTCTACTTTGCTTATCTTGTCTAAGTTTGCAATAATTTTCATTTTTTCTTAGCTTTGATTACTGGGCCTTGATTTTTGCACCATTGCTTTAATTCCTCGACTGTATACCATCCAAAATCGTAGATGTGTTGTTCTTGAGGATTCAACCAAAATTTTAATTCTCCTGAGAGAAATTTAGGAGAAAGAGCATAAAACTTTTTACCAGCAGATTCCAGTTTTTCATAGATTCCAGTTTCTACTGCAGCTTGGTACAGTTTAAGTGAATCTTTATCCGCTTGAGTAAATGCTTCTCCGATCAGCTTTTCAGTTTCAGAATAGATAGCAATTTTTAGTCCAGCATTCTGAAAAGGTCCTCCTCCTGAGAGAAAAATTGCTACGTCTTTTTCTTCAAAAGCTTTCTTAAATTTTTCAATCAAGAGTTTATTTTCAGAAGCTACAATAAAACCAGAATCATTCCAGGCTGCATGCAGCTGTTCATCTCCGGGATATCCAATGAGCTTCTTCCAACGATTATCAGTCATTTCTCCATATAAGTGACAAAAGCAGAGAAACCATAGAGTTTTTCCATCATATTTCAATCCTCGAGTATCAAGATTCTGATGAAACTGATCTGAAGGAAATTCTGTAGCTTTTCTGCGTAGATAACCTACATCTTCAGTTGCTGCCTGTTTGAGATGTTCTCTGAATTCTTTGATTCTGCAACTATTAATGGATTTACGAATCAGACTGCCTTTAATTCCAAATTTATTTAGAATGCCATCGATACCCCACTCATGTTCAGATACATAATCTGCGCCAAGACAGATTGCTACATGTTTTTCACCGTCTTTGACGATTTCAGTATTATATCCTTTTCTCATGTTACATTGTTATAGTACAAATATAGAAAAGATATGCGTAAAGAAAAAATTTTTATTAAATTTCTTCTAAAAATTCAGGAGGATACTTACTTAAAATTCTTTCCCTTATCAAGTTGCATATCCATTGATTAAGTCTTTTCTGTTTACCTAAACTTACCTTAAATTCTCTGTCAGAACTCTGTAAAGCTCCCCAATCATATACAGTTCTAAAAGATTCGAATTCTTCATATGGAACTTTAACTTTAAATTCTTTAACATTTTCCGTTCTATTAGGTAAATTCCTTTTTATTTTGAGATGATTTGGATTATTTCCATACGCCCAATGTCTTATTAAAACAGCTTTGTTTTCATGAACATCTACGTAATATTTCCACCATCTTTTAGGCATATAGAAAAGTTATAAGATTAACTCAGAGATAAGCTAGTTAAATGATATATGGTACTATATAAAATATCTTTGCGCATCTCTGAGTTAATCTAATTTATTGAGTAAGTTACGCAGAACCCTATAGTTATAGATACAATAACTAAAACAAAAAAGATCAATGCAGCTAGTCCTATAATCTTAAAAAAATCAATCCAGTCATTAACTGAATAGTTTTTAAAATTTGTATCTAATTCCCATGTCAGGCTAGCTTTTATACCAAAAATCTTAGCAGCTATGAGCAAGATAACGCTACCCGTTAAAAACCAGATAATATATTCCATTTGATAATTTTGATTTTATGAATTCAAATAACTTTCGGCAACTTCTAATCTAGTTTTTATTAGATCAGGATATCCATTTCTTTCCATTTTCTTTATTATTTCTTTAATAGAATAAGAATCCTCTTCAGTTAACATTCTATATAAAGCATGATCTTTATCTTTGATTTGTTCAGCTTTTGTATCTATCTCTTTTGATACTTCTTTAAGCAGAGATATAGCAAGATCTAGTTTAAAATGGGTGCGTAACATCTAAATATTTTCTAATTGAGATAAGATTTCCACCAAGTTGACAATTGATGAACAACTGCAGCAAAGCCGTCTTCAAAAGAGTCTTGGTCTACCTCATGAATAGCATAACATTTATCAACAGCTTCAGCTAAGTGATCCGAATGTTCAACTTCAAATGTTTGATGGCCTTTAATGTACTTCATTAAAGTACCATTTTCATCAATCCGTAAACCTTTAATTTCAGCAAGTTTTCTAACATAAAATTCAATTGCAAAATATTCTCTAATCGCCAAAGTTTCAAATGCAACAAGCGCCCCCGCTAATCTGCTTGTATTGTCGTCGTTGAAAATTGCGAAAAGGTTATTCATCATTTCACTAGTTGCATTATCAGAGCTAAAATTTGACGGTATTTGCAATTCAGAATAGCCTTGTTTCATCATTTGCAGATGCGGTACGCCTTCTGTAAATTTACCAAGCTCCTCGAGAATATTTTCAACAATTTCTTCTTTAAGAATGGGCCATTTATAGGCATTTATAGAAGCTGTAAGTAGCATTTGAATTGCATTATGACAAAAGGCATAGTATTGTTGCAAGAAATGTTCTATTTTATCATCAGGTACTCTTGCATCTTCAGTAGGCATTGGATAGTACTTATCGATGAAATTTTCCAGAAAAGCATTTCTGAATTCTTTGACTGATGCTCTGCTAGGGGTTCTGGTAATCCAATAAAAGTCAGGTCTCCTTTCTCGTAAAGTCTGATCATCGTCTACGATCATTAAAAAATCAGATCCATCAAATCTCCATTCTCCTCCTAATTTTAATCTAGCAGTTTGAATTGCAGCATCAATCAAAGAAGCATCAAATGAACCGTAATAGTCATTTTTGGTTGTATAGAGAATTCTTTCCATTGTTTGTTATTTGATATACAAATTTAAAAAGATTATTTCAAATGGAAAAATTTTTTTATCTTTTATTTGCAGCTTTAACCGCTTGACTTTTGTCAAGATAAATTTCTTTACCTAATCTTTTCCCAAAATACTCAATTGAATTTTGTACAATATCCTCTTTTAGGTTTCCTATATAATTTCTATTAAGCTTCCAGCTGTCATTTTTATAAAAAAGATTTCTGACAAATTCTAAATTATTTTCAGCATTCGCAAATTCTTCTATTCTATCTTCTCCCTTTTCCTTATCAGATGCTCTATAAACTTCTTTAATGACTTTATTTTGCAGAGCATATTCTTGTATAGAATAACCTTTAGCATTTTCGTATGCAAAAAATGCTCTTTTAACAGGATTTACTAAATAGTAATATTCTTTTCTATCAGAATAACTCCAACCATAGTTACGATAAGATGAAATTTCTGCTACATAATAAGTACCCATATAGACCATGACATTACCTTCTCGACAGAGTGAGCTAATAACTCTATCACCAGGTTTTAATTCAGAAAATTTGTAGAGTCTTGATTCATCTTTTGCCTTTTTATCTTCTAAAAGTTCAAGATAGTCAAAGGTATCAGCTCTAAGGAGGACCATTCTACCATGCTGCATAATCTCTTCAACAAAAGTGATTGGATTCTTGATAATTCCATAAGAAATTTCCAGACTATCGAGAGGCAATTGATGAAAATCAACCCATATTGGTTTAGGAAAACTCGGATGAGAAAGAGTAAATCCTAGTGTTGTCCATTTTTCAATTTTTACTCCTGTTGCTGGATCATTTTTGAAAGGCAAACAATTTTTATCTTTCGTTTTACGAACACCTTCTCCTATATATATATATCCTTTAAGATTCTATAACTACAGTTCATTTTTTATCTCTTTGATAAGCAATGATTTTTTCAGCCACTCTATTAAAGTCTTCAAGTGGAACTCTTTTACAACCAAATCTTATTTCACCTTTGACTTTATCTAGCTCTGCTTGATACGCTGCTGTCCAGCCTAATCCAACATAGAGAGAAATTGTTGATTGCAAGTCATGATTAAATACAATTGGAATAAATTCTTCTATGGATATAGTTGTGTATTTAGAATGACCTATAGGTTCTCTACCAGTTAAAGCCATGGATCTAAAACCGTTAAGATTAATAGCAGCTTTTCTTGCAGCATTGATACCAGTTTCCTGTAAAACAATTTGAGAATAAACAAAATTTTTGTTATTCTCTTTTAAAGTTATAGTATCAATTTTCCAATGCTGTTTATTACACATTGCTAAAAAGGCTAGCCACTCCTGTTGATTTCTAAGAATTAATCTAAGACCTTCGAAGGGATGCCTATCGTCATTTGACTTTAAAGCATGATAAACTTTTAATATGTTTTCGAACTTAATATCATGATTTCCATCATCAACAAGTTTTACAAAATCTTTGTCAAAATTGAATTCAACTTTTCTACCATTAGTATTGTTGATTTTAATGTACATATTGGTAGTAGAGCCATAGATAGACTTAGAGAATTCCAAATAAGACATGTATTTCAGATTAGAATTCTGATTATTGTCAGAGGCTACTTGAATAGTATATTCTCTATTCTTAGTACTAGCAACAAGTTTAATAGTTTCTCCTTCTATAAAACTTCTTTCAAGAAGTTTATAAGAATCTCCTTCAAATCTAGCGCTAACTGATTCGGCGAGAACTTTAAACATTTCGAACTCTACTTCATTTACTATTTTGAATCGAGTTGGGTTTGTTGGCCATTTAATAACAAGTGAATTTTTCATTTTATTTACATCATTAAGTTTTCTACGTAATCAACCATTTCTGAAAATTCGCGAGTTTTTTTAATACTGAAGTCTCTTGGATAAGAAAATGGAGGTTTAATATGATTGGTGATTTTACCAGGATTAGCTTGCATAACATAGATGTCATCGCTTAGGAAGACGGCTTCACTAATATCATGAGTCACTAAAATAATTGTTGGATGAATAGTTTGCCAAATATTCATCAACATAGATTGCATCGCAAGACGAGTTTTAACATCAAGTGCACCAAAGGGTTCGTCCATTACAAGCATTTCCGGATTGCTAAGAAGACTTCTTGCAATCGCAACTCTTTGTAATTGTCCACCTGAAAGAGTTCCAAATTTAGCAAATTTCTTTTCATGTCCTTCAAGTCCTACTATTTTAATAATACTCATAGCTCTTTCTTCTCTTTCAGACTTGCTAACACCTGCTATTTCTAGTCCAAACGCTACATTATCAAGAACTGTTCTCCATGGAAAAGAACTGTATTGCTGGAAAACCATACCTACTCTGGTATCTTTTGATAAAGGTTGACCATGAATTAAAACATCACCACTCGTAGGTTTTTCTAGACCTGTTACGTATTTTAAAATCGTAGATTTACCGCAACCAGAAGGACCTAATATTGTAACAAACTGACCAATATCTGGTTTATCTTCAATTAAAAGATTGAAATTATCAAGAACTACATGATTGCCGTTGTATGTTTGATTGATGTTCCTGAGTTCAATGATATCAGGTAATTCTGTATTAACAAAATTCATATTTGAAATTTAGGCTTTATGAGGAAAAAGAGTTTTACCAATATACTTGAAGATTTTGTCTTGAATAATTCCTATCAAGATAATGATAAAAAGCGCAGCAAAAACTTTATCAAGACGAGATTGTCTAGCAGCCATAAAAATCATTGCACCTACTCCACCATTAACATTAACCATTTCAGCTATAATTATATAGGTCCAAGAAATTGCAACTAGAACTCTAATATCGTCAATTAACTTTGAAAGAACATCAGGCAAGAAAACCTTTTTGATAATTTGCCATTTAGATGCACCAAGAGTATAGGCTGTCTGTACAAAAACTTTTTCAGTTTCCATAATTCTTTGTACTACAACAGGTAAAAGATAAACAAAAATACCAAATCCTAAAAAATGCGCCTTCATTGCATCTCCAATACCGAACCACGCAATAAAGAGGCCAACAAGAGCAGTAAGAGGAATAAATCGCATTGAGTCAATATATTTAGAAAAAAGACTATTTGCAATTGGACTTAGACCTATTAAAAATCCAAAAGGTATTGCAATTGCAATTGCTTCTAAGTAACCCCAAAAATTAAGCTTAAGAGAAAACAGGATGTTTTGAATTAAAAAATCATTAAAATGTAGCTCCTGTAAAGAAGATAGAACAGCTAACGGAGAAGGTAATATAGAATTTGAATTGATATTGTGAGCAAGTATACTCCATAGAAAAAGTATAATTACAAATCCTGAAACTCCAATAATAGTAGATGTCCTTTTATCTAAAGTACCTCTTAATTCAGTGAATTTACTCATATTCAATATTTGAATAAAATTAGTAAAAAATTTTTAGAGTGGTAAATTAATTTTACTTAAAAGATTATTAGATACATGAGTATAGATTTCAGTAGTTTTAGAAGAAGAATGCCCTGCTATTTTTTGAATTATTCTTAAGTCAGTTCCATTTTCTAAAAGAGCTGTAAAGGAAGAATGCCTTAAGGTATGAATAGAAGAATTTTTGTCAATATACTTTTTATAGATTGCTTGACAGCTTCTTATAGAATATTTAGATATATCCTGTCCATTAAAAAGATATTCTTTAGGCTTGTAATGTTTGTAATATTCTCTTAAAAGAGGTAAAATGTTTTGTGAAAGAGGTACAACTCTATCTTTTCTGCCTTTTGCATTTTTGATATGAATAATCATCCTTTTTGAGTCAATATCTTCGATTTTTAAATTGACAATTTCGGAAACTCTTAACCCTACGGAAAAAGCTAAAGAAAGTATAGCCTTATGTTTCAGGTTTTCAATTTGAGACAATTTATCGAGAATTAGATTTTGGTCTATTACTTTAGGTAATTTTTTCTCATTTCTAGGTCTTTTAAAACTAACTTTATCATACTTTTTACCAAGCACTTCTTTGTAAAGAAATCTAATAGCATTGATTACCTGATTCTGTTGTGATATCGAAGTAAAATTATAGGTGTCTAAGTAAGATTGGAAATCTTGTGATGATAAGTGAGCGCAAAATTTGCTTTGTGATTTTAAAAATCTACTAATATGAGACAAATAGTTATTCTTTGTCCTATCTGAGTAATTTAGATAGTTAAGCTTTTGTTCACAAATCTTTAAAGTTGACAATCCTTTCTCATTCATAATCAATTAGTTAAGTGGTATTGCATATATAATATAGTTATACACAATACTACTTTCCGTCTTCGATTTTAGTTTCGTTTTAAAACTTTTTAAAATCATATCGGACACTATATATTATGTCCTCAAACCAATCATCTTTTTCTGAACCATTTACAATTTTGTCTTTCCATGATTTTATTTCGTACAAATATATCACATCTGGATTAACTCTTTCAATTTCTTTAAACCATAACTTCATACCACCACCACCTTCTCTATACATTGAAGTTTTGACACACCATTTTTCATTAGGAAATTGTACTTCCTCTGGTTTCGTATGTTCGTCTTGTAATGGTCTTTTCACCAATTTAATTTCCATATTTTAAAAAGTTTTTATTTGTTCTTCGTATTAGTATTCTACCTTAATAAACCGTACTGTGTATAACAAATGATAAACAACATTAAAATGATTGTTTATCATCGGGCGTTATGGTGCATTTTAGAAGCGACCATACCAAGGTTCAATTTCTTCACCATCATCTACAATTTCAGCGTATGTCCAATACTTACTATCAAGGTCGTTTACACTTTCAATAAACTTTTCAGCTTCTTCTTTTGTATTGAACAGTTTAGGTTTAATCCAATCAGCTCCTTCACGTCCTTTTCCTCTTGCTACTATTACTATTATTGGTTTCATAATTAAAAAACGCACCATAACAACAAATATAAAACAGTGGGGTTATAGTGCAATTATTAGCCCATCTGCTTCGATTAAACATTATTTTATTTTGATACGGTGGTTCATTTAATCCCCACCGATTTTATATTTTCGACCGTTATAGCCAATTATATGCCAACTCTACCATTGGTAAATACTTCAAGTTTATAGTTTGGATTATAAGGTTTTGATTTCCCTTTTATTATGGTAACAGTATACCCCAATTTATCATAAATCCAAATTGTTATTTTTATTATTATTTTCATTTGTTTTTAAATTAACTGGCTATAACACAGCATAAAATTAATGCGGGTGTTGTGCCAAATTTTTACTGCTTCCTTTTATCAACTTTTTAGCGTGGGATAGGTTCGCAGCTTTGAAATCCCGCACTAATCTTATGCTAACCGTTAGCCACAATAAATAAAGAACTCCACGTTCCAATCTTTGTCGCTTTCATTTTCCTTCCATTGAACTATCTTTAACAATGGTTTTTCCGCATTTTCAAACCCCCATTCTGTCATAACTTCGGGGTGACCGCTTGAAAAATGATAACCGTTCCCAGTCATATCTGTAAAAGATGAATGGGGTTTTAAATCTTTTTTGTGCTTTGCGAAAATTACCGCATAGACTTCATTTGATGTTTCTTTCCACATTTGAGTAAAATTTACTGTGGCTAACATCACCTATGCAAAAGCAGGGGTGTATCGTTAGCCGAAGGTTTGTACACCTTATTTAGTTTAGTGCGAGTTGACAGGTAAGGTGCATTTAAACCCTGCCTTCGCATAGCTGCGAAACGTTATATGCAATGCTACGTTTCTGTTTCGTATTGAGTTTCGTGGCTATAATCTTTTTGTTTTATTTTTCCCACCACACAAAATTAGTAAATTCTTTTTCCTAATTGTTGGTAGTTATCACCATTTATTTCGTTTTTATCCCATCTTTTTTCAACTGGTGGTAATTCCCATACTTGGGATATTTCAATCATACCAGAATGTGCAATCTTCAAACCTTTATTTATCAATTCGATTTTTTGGTCATTACTTAATCTATTAACAACTTTTTTTGCTAAACTCACACTATATGCGTAATCCCCCATTTTCTGAAATTTATCATATAGTTTAGGGTCTGTATATTTAGCTAAACGGTCTAACCATTCAAACCCTTTAATGGTATCCTCTGTTTGTAATAAATCCGCAATCACATCTTCATCTGGTTGAATATCTTTAAGTGATTTACCATCAACAATAACCAAATAAACTGGTGTGTTAGATGGAGACCTAAAATAAGCATAACCAATTGCTTCATCAATTTTAGCGGTAAGATAAACTTTATCAAAAACTGGTGTCATCATACCTCTTGAACGTTTAGTTACATATTCAGATGGTTTTAATGCTTTATCTTTAATAATTTTGTTAATGTTATCTTTTGATGTTCCGTGATACCAAAAGGTGTCTATATGTGTTGATGAAGGCATAGCCATTTCATTCAAATATTCACGTATAGTAGTTTTTATAAATTTTCTTAGTTCCATATAATTAAATAGTTTATTCTATATATATATATTCAAATTTTAACTTCCCAACCCACAAAAATAAAACAAAAAGGTTTATCTCTCGTATCAACGTTTGTAGTTAATTTCCGCACTGCATATAACAAGGTGTATAAGAAAGTTTGCTATAAGCAGTTGTGGTAATTTGAAAGTTTATCTAAGCAAACCTTCTCATACACCCATCCGTTATGTGCCATTTTAAGACACATACTCAATAATGCTATTGGGTTTTACATAAGATACTTTTTTCTTCCACTCATTCAAAAGGCGAATAGTATTTTCTTTTTCCAAGTAAGCAATAGAAGATGTACTTGACAAGTATGGATTAGTTCCTTCTTTCCAATCATCAGTAACGACATTTTTCCATTGCATCACATTACATCTTACTTGCGCTTTCCAATGTGTTTCGCCTTTTTCATTCGTTTCACCAACAAGTCTGTACTGTTTGAAAAAACGGCACATAACAGCACCTACCCAAAAGCGGGGGTTTAGTGCTTCAATGAAGTTTTTCGGTTTTATCATTTTTTTTCTATTTTGAAAGTTTGTACTATTTAATCCCAGCCTTCGGGTATCTGCAAAACGTTATATTCAATAATTTAAAATTTATGAGTTTATTATTTTTTGACCTCCCCAATCTGTTCCATCATAAGAAACACTCTCCATCTTATCTGTATCAACAAAAACACCCCAACCCCATTCAGTTTGATAAAATACTTCATTATCTTTTAATTTATCGGTTCTCCATAAACTTTCGTTTGATGTTTTTGTTGTTCCGTAGTATTTTATTTCTCGTTTGTCGGTCAAAGAAAATTCAATCATTTCTCCATAACCATTCAGTTTAATCTTTTCTGGTAAATTCATATTTTTAATTTGTATAAAATTTTTGATACTAAATATAACAAAGAATATGTGTTCGTTTTAATGACACATATTCTCAACCGTTATACGCAATTTGGAAACCGTTCCACAAATGCTTTCAGTATCTTAGGTAAATCAATTTCATAAATCATTGTGTACTCTTGTTCCCCTTGCTCCTTTTGAAACTTCTGTGTTTGCCACCATTTCCAAATTTCAACATTATCAGGAAAACTGCGTATAACATCGGTTTTGTGCAATGCCGAGTTCTGTGCTTCATTCAAATTTTGTTCTTTCATTTTACTTTAGTTTTAAATTGATTTATTTTTTTAACAGCATCTTCATAATTATACGAAGCAATTATCACTTCATCATCATTAACAATAAATTTATAACATTTGCGTATAACATCAGATGTACTCTGTTCTTCGTCCATGCTGTCCAGATTTTTATTTGATTTTTTAAATGTTTTCATTTTTTGCTAGAAGAAAGGCTACCTATTTCTAAGTAGCCTTCTTAATTTTTTTATTCTGAGATCAATTCGAAATCTGTTCTACGATTAGAAGCTCGGCCTTCTTCAGTTACATTAGTTGCAACTGGCTTAGACTCTCCATTACCGACTACTACAATTCGATTTCTATCGAAGCTATGCATTTGAATAAGATATTCTGCGACAGCTTGAGCCCTTTTTTCTGACAATCGCTGATTAGATGCATCATCTCCTACATTATCAGTGTTACCTTCAATTCTAATTTTTGCATTAGAGAATCCTCTTGCAATATTTACAAATTCCTTGTCAATGGTATACCTTGCGTCATCTGTCAAAGTCGAACTTGCTGTAGGGAATGAAATAGTAACCTTTTTAGAAGAAATTGCTTCAGCCTTAACATCATTAGATGATTTAGTGAAGGATTTATTCATTTCAGCTGCATGGATAGGACCGCTTAATGCAATAGATTTTACAATACCTGGATACGCAATTTCTCTCCATGTTGGAACATTACCGCTGACAAAATTTGCTGAAGTATATGCAATCGTCATTCTATTATAGAGATCTTCGCCAGTAACTCCATCGTAAGTTCCATTTACATCAAAGAAATTCATGTTGTCACCATGCGTACAAAGCCTTGCATTATTAATTGCGTTGTAGCAAAAGTCTTCAGGTTGGTTTAAACCTTCAGCCAAGATTTTAGCAGCCTTTCTTTTAGCATCATCTGAACTATTGATTTCGGCAGCACCAATAAACCAACCTTCTACTAAATGCTTTAGGTCTTCTTCTCTTTCCTTGATAAATTCTTCCTTAACTAAGAAAATATCGGCAATAATGTTGCTAGCAGTTTTTGTATTGACTAAGATTTTCGATCCATTTACACTGTTAATGCAGTCCTGATCGTCAGGCGACCATACAATAGCTGCATCAACTTGCATTTTCTTGAAAAGATCAGCAGCATCCATTGCATTGGCAACCTGAATAATTTCTACATCTTTGCTAGTTAGACCTGAAGATTCCAAAAGATTCAAAAGAAAGGTATGTGAAGGAGTCATAGGAGCTACTGCAATTTTTTTACCCCTGAGATCATTCGTATTATTAATACCTTGTCTTACTACGATGGCATCACCTCCTCGTGACCAGTCACTCTGGAAAAGAACTTTAGGTGAAAATTCTGCTAAACCATTAACCTCTGTAGGAAAAGCATCAATAGTTTGCCAGAGGAGATCAATTTCACCAGTTTTAAATGCTTCCCTAGAAGCTGCAAAATCATCAATCAGTTTGAATTCTACTAGGATACCATATTCTTTATAGAAACGCGATTCCTTTGTAGGTTTAAAACCTTCGTTAAAGTATTGACCACCGGCATATCCTCCCCAGGTAACAACACCGATTTTGATAACTTCTTGCGCTTCTGATTTAGACAAATCAGGGTTAGATGTTTCTCGAGTCGGGATAAATTTATCACCGAACAAGGAATAAGCTCCGAACAGGAGGCCGAAAAAGAGTAAACCTAGTACAAGTTTTCCAGCGGGTTTCAATTTTGGCATTGACATTTTTATAATTGTTTAAAGTGTTTACTTGAGAAGATTGTCGTATTTTGGTAAAGCTTGAACTTTTAGTGCTTCAGGAGAAACAGTTCCGCCATTGGCAATGAACATTTCTGGTCGATATTCACTTAGCATTTTGAGACCTTTTTCTTCAAAGGTTGCATTCTGTAAGTCAATTTTTTCCATGAACTCAGAGGTATTTCTGATGGCATTTTTCATTGAAGCAAGTTTAAATGCAATATCATCCTTAAGGAATTCCATTGAAGCTTCAAGCATTTCACGTTTTTCTGGATCTCCATTAAAGATTTTAAGAGCAGATGAAAGAGCGTTGTTACCTCGAGTAACTGCATGATATGTTTGCTTTTTCATATCAAGTTCAGCTATCATGTCCTCGAGCATGTACTTAGAGTTTGTATGCACCTTTTGTAGGTACTCTTCTATTTTTTCAAGATTCTGAAGAATAGGAGTTAATTGTTTGACAAAATCATCTATTCTTGCAATTTGTCTTGTTTCCTTGCCTGCAGCCATAATATTACCTAGCTTAGATGCCGCAGAGGCTCTATCAAGACTGTCTTCCTTTTCTTTTAGTTTAGTTTGAATTTCTTTTTGAATTTTCTCCTTTTGTGCAGAAACTTCAACTAACTTTTGATAAAGATTTTCGCGTTCTCTTTGAGTATCTTTAATATAATCTTCAGCAATCAAAAATGGATCCAGCTTAAAAATTAAGCCAAAGGTGTTTTTGATGAAAAGACTGTAGAGAGCTTTTGCAACCCCAAAAATTCTTTTATCAACAAAAAGAATGTAATAAAGCGCAAATCCAACAAGGCAGGCAATTGCAAAGTTGACAGTGTTCCAGACAACTGTTGTCAGGATAGGGAAGACGTAATATCCGATAAGACCTAAAAGGACGATACCGAAAATTGTACCAATCTTGCCTTCTGGTTTAGACCAGTAGGATTTAGAAGATTGATTAGTTGGAAAGATTTCCGTGTTCATTTGATAAATTGATTGATTTTGGTTAAATTATTTTGAATTTCTGAGATTTTTTGACTGCATGCATTTTGGTAAAGGCCGACCTTACTCTGAATTTTAGTCAAGGATTCTGTTTCAGTCGCAATTGCTTGCTTTTCATTTTCAATAGCAGCTTGAATTTCCTTGATTTTTTCTTGTAAATCGTTAATAGATTTCTGAGATCTTTCAATCTGTTGACTTTTTGTGGTTATTTCAGTTTGTACAGCCAACTTAAAATCTTCTTCATCCTTTTTGATGATAGAGATATAGTGATTTGCACTTTCAATTAACCGGTTTTTGTCTAGACCTTGTGAAGACAGTGCACTAAAAACTGCAGGGAACTTGATGTCATCAGCAACAAGTTGCATTGCATTTAACATGACAGTAAATTCGTTGTAGTCAGGACCAGGTAAATTTGCAGACTTGAAAATTTCTTCTATGTGCTTTACAAAAGCTTCCATTTCAGAAGGGCTCATAGAAGCTGCACTCGCTGGAGGAGCAATAGGTTGAACAGGAATTGGTTGAGGCTGTTGTGAATAAGCTTTAAATACATCAGTTGACGGAGGCGAAACCTGTGCTCCTTTTTGAGTTTCAGGTTTTTCCTCTAATTCAAAAAACGTTCCTAGAAGTTTTTTCATTTACTAAAATTTATATACAAATATATACAAAATTAGTCAAAGGAAAAAACTTTTGATTAAAAAATTTAAATTATTTGAGTTTGTCAGAAATAATCAAATAGTTCCAAATAACAACAGAAACTATAAATACGATTTCAAACATTGCATAACTTATTCCCATAAATGGAGTTATTGCAATCGCAACTGCTGGGAAAATTACAAGGATAGTAGATATAATTGAAGTAGTAATTCTTTCATGTCTTTTAAAGTAACCATACCAGAACATATATGCGCAGTAACTGAGAAAAAAGAGGGCTGCTAAAGTTAGATGTGGAATATGCATGTCCATTGTAATTATGCCGCTAAGAGCAAATGTCATGCCTGAAAAAATTAAAATACTGTCTAGGATTCTTTTAATCTTAAAATCCTTAAATTTTTCATTCGCTTTAGCGCCGATTGCAAGAATAGCAATTGACATTAATTGGTTAAAAACTATCCAGATGGTTTGAGTTTTAGATTCTATTCCAAATCTAGAAAGAGGATCTTCGAGTATAGATGCATCTGGTAAAAGTAGATAGCATATGATTGGGATGACTATTCCTAGGATAAGACTAGTCTTTTTGTAGATGCTTCCAATTTTTTTAAAGAAACTTAGCATGTTCGAAGATTTTATTTATTTATAGAGATTTCTTCGTACTGATTAATTTCTTCTTCTAAGCTTTCTATATTTTTTTCTAAAGTTTCTATTTCGTTTTCAAGTTCTTTAATTCTGCTTTCAAGGTCATCAATTTTATTATGAGCTCTGTTTAGTTCATCTTCCATTTCGTCCTTTTCCTCTGACAATACTGAACCCCATTCTCTGAGAGAATTATTAGCACTTCTAAGATTTTCTAAAGAACAAGTTTGACCTTTTGTGATATCAGAAATTCCTTCTATAGAATTTGATATATCTTCTTTAAAAGATTCAAAATTATCTTCATCTTCCAAAAAATCTTTAAATTCTTGGAAGCTCATCTTTTTGTAATATCGTAAATTTTCAGCTACTTCATTCAATGAATTTATAGCTTTATTGATATCAGGACATGTATATCCAATCGGTGCTCTATTTCTAGACATACTTAAATCAATTTATCTAAAACATAATCAATTGCTGCTGATGTTGCTTCTTGAGGTGAATCAAACGGTTTACTTGAAGTATTCCAAAAAGTTTCACCCAATACTCTATGACCCAATCTGTAGCATTTTTCATTTTCATACCAACTCCATGTATTTACTTCAAACTTAAACTTATAGTCACAATCAGCAATTAAACCAATCCAAATATCATGATTCAACCTCAACCATTCAATTACTTGCCAGTGTTCAGGTCTTGAAATTACAACAGAATATTTGTCGTCATTCCAATTATTGTAATTTGATTTTGAATGATTTTCAATAACACTCTTATCATGAGCATCATAAACTGAATTACAAAGTTCCTTAAAACCTTTTTCTTTCAGCTTTTTAGCTTGTTCAAAATTGACATAAGCTGGTTCTATCTTATTCATACCTAATCACATTAAATTGTTCATCCACTTCAATGACTGAGATTGAGTTGATTTGTTGAAGAATTTCATCTAATCTATAGAAACGAGTTGATGCAGAGTCAGATTCAAAAACAGATGACTTTAAAGCTCGCGCCAACTCAATGGCTTTCTCAATATCAGCTTGTGTGTATTGGTTTGGATTTGATTTGAACCAATTTTCAATTCGTTTACCTGCTTTTCCTATAGGATGTTCTTTAAAAGAATCCCAACTTGTTATTGTTTCAATATCAGACAACACATCTTTATCCAAACTTACAACAGGAACTCCAGCGAGTTTGGGTTGAGATTGGGCTATTATACTATTAGAGGTATCAAAATTATGAATCAACCCATCAGTATCTTCTATACCCATATCAAATATATTTCTACATTTGAATAGATTCATATTATCAATAAAGTATTCATCCTCATTTACTTTTTGTAAAGGATTACACCAATAAATCACACCATCTACCTCTATTGGCTGATAAGTATTATCTCCTTGTTTGAGGAGGGTTTCTGGAGTTATCTGTTTCATACAAATTTAATTTTATTGCAATCTTCGAGTTTAGCCCAAAATCTTAAAGATTTAACTTTCCTTGATCTACACCAGCTTTTCTGTCTAATAGTTTTGATTTCTTTAAAGTCTTTAACAAAAAACGTCAAGCTGCTATAATAAGATATACCTTTTCGGATATAAATTCTGTCTACCTTCAAGACAAATCCTGCTGGAATTGTTACTTCAGCACAATCAATTTTTGGTAACATAAGCTTTTGATCGCGTAAAGCATTATATTCAATATAAGCTTCTTGATTTTCTAGAAAATCTTGTTCTCTTTGTTTTCTGCTGTTATAAGACTCCACTAATTTTCGAGGTAAATTATCTTCGTCAGGCCAGACAATCCTAGATTCAGCATCATCAATTTTTGCTTGAATTTCTGCGAGTTTTTCATAATCAGAAAAATTATTATAACCGTTTAAGGCGTAACCAAATGCGGCCGCAAGAGTTTCATTTCGGTCCTCTGCATGTAATGTGAATGTCCAGTCATCAGCAAGTGTGAGTTCTGTTCCAATTTCGGGAATGTATAATGTTTTCATTTTTGTTTTTCCTTTCTGAATGAACTTTTTATATCGAATCCATATTGCTGAATTTTCTCTTTATCAGTTAATGGTTGAGATTCTTTCTCTTTGGGCGCTAATACTCCATTTATAAACATTTCTATTTGTTGATAACACGAGAATGCGTCTAATCTATTAAAAAATTCAAAATCACTTAATTTAGGATTAATGATAAGCTTTACCTTATTATTTACTATATGGAACATTGAAACCGCACAATTCAATTTGATATTAATGTCGCTTTCTACTTCCGAAGTTTTCAATATTTCATTGATGTTACCAATAAATCCATTCATTCTAACCTTTTCAAAATCCTTTTTAACTTTAACATTCAACGTCGGATACCAGATATATATCTGTTTGTCAGCTGAATAATTATTAGGATAGTATTTCAAATTAATCGCAAAGCCAAAATAAGACTTATCTGCGACGTTTATTATTAACTTATCAATTTCTTCAATTTCGCGTTCTAAACCTTTGTGTTCAATAAAGAATCCCCATCCATAATGGGAAGTAATACAGTATGTATCTTTTACGAACTGCTTGATAACAGGGTCAATAATTTTTTCTAGATGCTTTAAAAGATTTTCCCTTTCTTCATAAGAATATATTCCAATTTCCCTATTTGGATCAATTTGGCTATTATGAAAATAGCGAATATCTTTTTAACTCATTAATACCTTCAATTTCTGCTAGAAAAGAAGGTAAAGTAATTATTACATCAACCGGAGGAGAATTTTTCGACGAGCTTTATTTAGATGCAAAGAATAAACTAAATTCATTTGAACCTTTTGAAATTAGGTGGTGGCAATGTTATAAGAAAAATGATCTTGATAAAATCAGAAATATGATTGGTGATATTGATTCTTTTAAAAAGGAATACCTTTTAAAATAAATGATGGCTGCAGTAGCGAATTGCAGCCATCTTCCGTAACTATAACGGTCCTAAGTGAGAGACAGAGCTCTCACATTTCTTTAAAGCTTATAATTTTATCAGGACCATCTCCATCAAATTGTAAGCCTTTTACTTGATCAAAATCTTCTATGGTAATATCTCTAGTACAGCCAATATCTCCTAATCTTTTTAATTCACCAAGAATTTTCATCAGGTTATCTTTAGCAGAAGGAGTACATTCTATTTCTATTTTACAATTTTCTTCTTTGGATTCATTAGCCTTTTGCTCTTGATTTTTCTTTTGTAGAATTTCACGAGCACTTTCGATTCTTTCTCTTTGGTCTTTATCTAATCCTTTACCGGCTCTATTGAGGTAGTATGTAAGATATTGAATAGCACTACCTAAGCCTTTAGGAGCATATCTTTTACTACTTGCAACTCTAACTATTTCCTTGGTAGATTTAGCCATTGTGCCTTCTGGAAAGAATGTTGCATCATCTTCCATTTTTCCAGTAAAGAAGTTTTTATTTTTTGATTCTTCGATTTTTTCGTACTTTACTCCTTGATAATTTAGTCGAGAAAGTTGGGTATTATTTACAGTTTCGATATCTCCAACCTTTTCAGCTTTTCTTAAAAGACAAAGTTTCTGTAGAAGAATCTTAGCTGGAATACTAGAGGATTTAGGTAATTCAAGAATTTTTATCTTGTGAGTATTAGTTTTTGATTCTAAAAAAGATTCTAAATCTTTAATAATATCATCGCTGCCCTTTATAATAGTTAAAGCTTCAGCAGGTATTTTTTCTTCAGTAAAATATGAATCTTCATCGCCTGCGTTATCCTTCGTCCATTTTACTTTTGCTATATTGTTATCTATTATGATAAAATATATATCATGATCCGTTAATTGATAAATTTTCTTATTAATTAGGGCTTCTAATTCTAATACTAAAGATTGAACGCTTTCTTCCGAATATTTCATATTTTTATATTCAGCTATTTTCTTATCGAACTGTAATTCCTTTTTTGATTTTAAAAGAATTTCTTCAAATTCTTCATCATCTAAATTGTCAAAAAGTCCATAAACTGGAAAAGCAACGTTTTCAAGATTGGATATATCGTATACATCAAGTTCTTCCTTTTCTATAAGTTTAGCAAAAATTTTTGCCTTTTTATCATAAACACTATCAAGATATATTTTTAAATCTTTCGGGAAATGTTTTGATATTGTAATACGTTTTGGGATTAATCCATTTTTTTCAATGCCATCGATATATTCTCCGCTAGTTGCATGTAAGTAATATCTGTGTTTAGTTTTTGATTCTAAAAAAGATTCGTATTTCGTAAAGTTAGACATTGTTTAGATTTCTTTGAAATAATCACCAATGACAAATTTCTTGATGCCATTAATGCTCATTGTTTGGTTGTCCTTATATTTTCTTAGAGGTGCAATTCTAGCATCAAAACTAACTCTAACAGTTCCTGTATCGTTTAAATAGTTTCCGTGCTTTAATTCAGCTCCATTAAAATGTAAAAAATAACCTCTTGGTACTTCTACTGGATGGTAGTCTCCTTTACCAGGCTCACTTTCAACCCATACTCCGTTGGTGCCCCACGCACCAGTAAATGGAATCCAGATGTTCTCTTCCCATGCACTATGACCATAATCTGAATCAAAGTGAAACTCTCCAACTCCAACATTGTTAATGCCGTGGACTCTAAAGGTAGGTAAAGCTTGATAAACGATAGGTTCACCTGCTATACATCTAAACCATTCAACAAATCTAGTCCACGGCAATTCTACGCTGTCATGGAAATTTGCATAGTACTTTTTATGCCATTCCGTGCTTTGATCATTTTCTCTTTTCAATACCTCATCCGTGCTTGAAATTCTAAAGCTGTCAGATTGGATTGCTTGTAATATACCTTTTTCTAACGCCTCAAATAGATGCTGCGGTATTTTGTAGACATTAAATCTACCGGTGTACTTTTCTATGGGTAATTCTAGTAATCTATTCATAAAGATATTATCATATTATATGATACTATAGAAGATACGTAATCTATTAACAGAGATGATCTAAATAATAGATTGATTTATTTTCATTAATACTCTTAATATAGTTTATTTATTTAGAAAAAATTCCGTGTTTTTCCATTTGATAGAGCACTTCCTTTACTGAAATATCTTTAGAACATATAAATTGCTGATCAGTATTTTTTAGTTTCGGACACCAAAACCAATCTCTCTTATCAAAGGTGTACTTAGTATCATTCCAGCATGAATTACAAACAGTTCTTGAAATAATTCTAACACAATCTTCAGAAAACTCATTATATTTGTCAGTCATACCGCTAATCATTACAACCTTTTTACCAAGCGCCCAAGCTAGCCATGAAAGACCTGATGATAAACCGATATGAAACTCTGCTGCATTTAAAATATCTATCAGATCTTGAAAAGATCGTTTGCCTAAATATTTTCTAATTCCATTTAAGTAAAGATAATCATCCTCAGCTTGAACTAAAAAAGGTTCGTATCCCTTTTCTTTTAGAACATCTATTAAATCAGACCATCCGTCTTCCCTGTGCCAATATTTAGCAGATGCTGTACTTGTTGTTGAAATGGAAACTGCTCCTTGTAATTGTTTTGTATTTGATTTAATTGCAATTCTTGGTCGTATTTCTCTAAATTCTAGATTCAAAATGTCGCATGGAACTTCTTGTAATCTTAGTTTTCTCGGATCCTTTTTTCTGCAATCAAAATTATTGTCATAGTAATATCCTATTTTATACATTGCATAAAGATCATGCACAACAGATCCCATAGGCACAAATTCTATGTCATATTCTCCTTCAAAAAGTTCATTAAAAGGACTTGAATAAATGACTTCACAATTCCACTTGTTTTTAAACTCTTCAATATACGGCATCCATGCAATATTATCTCCTAAACTAGATGAATCTGACCAGATATAGACACGTTTTCCCGATGGATCCCATTTATATAAATCTATCATAAATTCACCATCCCACACCTCTATTTTCCATTCTACGCAAGTTTTATCAGCGGTTTGACACCATTCATCCTTTTTTATATCACATTCAAATTTTAGAGTTTCCTTGTCAAAAAATTTTACTCTGTAAATAGAATCTCCTTCAATACATTCGCATTTAGCTCCGTTTATAAAATCAAATTTAAATTCAGGTTTTTTTCTTATCATATTTTTAAATTGTATTTTTCCAATATTTTCTTTTTCGATATCAAATCTGAAATCCAAAATCCCAAGATACTTTGTATAAACTATTTTAGAAGAATCGTTTATTTTTTCAATTTTCCATTCATTTGATTTGATATCTATGAATCTATTATCAAGTAGATTATCTTGGTTTTTTGTTATTATATGAATTTTTATAGCTCTGTTTCCATAATTCTTCATATAAAGATAAAATGAACCATTATCTTGCACTACTTCATAGGTAATAGGTGCGCCCTTTTTTGATTTAGATTCTCTGTTCCATAGAGCTTTTTGATTAAGCAATTTATAATTGTCTAAATATTCACTTTCTCTGCAATTATAGTTTTTTATAGTATCATAAAAACGATGTTCTAATATCCAGGGAGAATCTTCTTTAAAATACTCTTCCAGACTATTGTATTTAGAAAAACATTCATTCAATGAATCAATTTTGCCACTGAAAATAAAGGTATTACATGTACTTAAGTCTTCTTTATTTTCTCTGTAGTATATTATTTCAAATTCTCGTAGATTATCCAAAAAGGATTTAGTTACTTGATTTTCTTCTATTACCGAGTCGTATTCTAAATAAAGGGCATGAGAATAACCCAAGCTTTTCGCAAATCTGAATGCGTTTCTCCAGGAAGTCCACACCGCATAGTCATGATGAAATGCAGCAGGATTAGTTGTAATTTTAAATATATCATTTTCTATCCATCTGGAATCATCTAAATGGAATTCATTGAATCTGTCTTGTGTTAGAATGGGATTATCTTTATCATAAATAAAATAATCCACTAAATCTAATACTACAGAATTGACATGCTTATGACTTACTAAAATGATAGGATATCCTAATATTTTTGCTTTGTTAATATTTTCTATTAACAAGTTCTCTTTTTCTTTATTGTCAATCCAACATCCTATTATCGTACAAAATTTCATTTCCATATGTAAAGCATTCTTAAAGCATTATCGTTACCCAATTTAATTACATGTGTATTAAATCCCAACTTTAGAAATCTTGAACAGACATCATTAAGTTTTTTGTCTATATCAGATTCTTCAACGTTATCTATAATTTTACCGGCTATCTTGTTATGCCATTCTATAGCGTATTGCTTTATCTTTAAAGCATTTTTATCGCTTAAACTTTCTAAAACTTCTCTTTCTGAACCTTCTATGTCTATTTTTATAAAATCTACTTCATTAACTAAACCTGTTTCAAATAAGTCATTTAGAGAATAACTGTATACTTTAACAAGTTCTCCTTCTGATTGATAAGAAGTTGATCCCCCGAAATGATTTGTTATCCATAGATTTTTATCATTATCAAGAGTAGAATCGTTACTTATCAAGCAATTGTAAATTTCTCCAGTTTTTACGTTTCTTCTGAGGCATTCATAATAATAAGGATTAGCTTCAAATGAAATAACTCTATTATCTAGAGATTCGGCTTTTCTTGTGAATATTCCAATGTTTGCTCCTAAATCTATAACAACTCCATTTTTAGGCAAGCTAACAAAATTTTCATAGTCATTTAAATTATAAATTTCGTGAAAAACTGCAGCAGGCCAACCATATTTATCAGCTATTTGTAAAGTTGATCCTTCCTTTTTGTATATGTTTTTAAAGTTATGTATACCCTCAGTACTAAACCAAACAAATTCTTCATGGAGTAAAATATCAAGAATTAATTTGGAAAAAAGATGATTTTTTACTCCATGAAAATATACAATAGATTCTTTATTCTCTGGAATAAAACGCCAACCCCAAGGATCTCCTAGATTATTTGGGCCTTCTAACCATAGATATTCTTGGAATAAATCAAAGCTATTTTTTGATTCGTCACCATAAGAATCTATATCATAACAAGTAAAGTCTAAATATTCATCGTATTCTGATTTCTCTAACAAAAGATTATAGATACTTTCATCGTTCCAAGGCAGAAATATTTCTGCCTCTTCATCGGACATCTTATTAAAAATGTCCATTGCTTCTTTAAAAAAGCCTTTATGTTCTTTATTAAATCTAAACATGCAAGCATGAGCTAGATGTTTGTTTTTTCTTTTTATCTTTAATTCTTCATAAAGTCTTTCGTTATATAGTTGATTTTTAACCTTAAAATTTTCTTGATAAGATCCTATATATTGATCTCTTAGACATTTGTCAAAAAGCGGAAACTTGCCTAAAGACTTGTTAAAGATTTTATCTATATTTTGGTTAACAATAACATCGCAATCTATCCATACTAGTTCATCTTCGCGGTATCTTTCTATAGCATCTAGGCAAACAGAATTTTTCCAGAACCATTTAGATTTAGGTCTAGATATATCAAGTTCGATAGAAATTGAAATATCAGCTAAACTATCAGATTGATATCCAATAGAATAGCTGATTACTTGATAATTTGAAAAGTTTTTTATAGATTGTATTGCAGCTTCTTTTAAAGAATGATATTTTTGATCAGAAGCTAAAATCCATTTAATCTTTTTCTCTTGTTTCATTTAAAGCTTTCAAATCATTAAGAATTTCTTGAATAAGTTTAACTTTTCCTTCTTCGCCTTCTTCTTTAGCTTTATTAAATTTTAATTGCCATTTTGCAATTTTTTCTTCTATCGTTATTTTCATACCTTGTAAAAAATTGTTTGATTATAGATATCTATTACCTTATTTAAACCTTCTTCAATTGTATTGAAGCATGGAATTCCATACTGTCTACAGACAATTTTAACATTACCGCTTCTATAAAATTCATCAGGGCAAACTACTATTAATTTAGCATCTCTTGCAAAGAGTCCTAATTCTAGAAGACTAATTGGACTTTTTGAATCCGGTAAAAAGTTCATTAAAATGATACTAGCTTCTCTAAGAGAGTCTAATTCCCATTCAACCTGTTCAACAAGATCTAGATTGTTAATTGACGTATCAAGACTAGAATTCCAAGAGTCTCTTCTTGGATTATACACTGTGATAGATTTATTTGCAAATTTATCGTAACAAGATGTTTGCCAATCAATTGAATTGCCGTTATCGATAGTACCCGCAAGAAATATTTTGAATCTATGAATCGGAGATGCTTTATCTCCAGGTTTAATGAGTTGCATATAAAATTATTGCTAGATTAAAAAAAAGTTTAAACAAAAAATGCCAGCTTTAAAGCTGGCATTTTTTGCATTTGAAAGATTAATTACTTCATCTGAAGCATAAACTGACCACCTGTTTGACCTGCAATATATTGAGGTACTTTAGCTCCACCTTCTCTCCAAGCTTCGATCCACATTGCTCTCAGTACTTCATCGCTATATGATTTTTCTAGCATTTTATTTGCCTGAGCTACACCAGCTGCTCTAATTACTGCAGATAAACTGTCGCCTCTTGCAGCTTCTACTAATTTACTAGCATCAGCAATCGCTTGAGCAATTTCTTGCGTCTTTTTATTAGCAATCTGTGTTGCATTAACTTTTGCTTGAATATTCTTTACAACGCTTTCAGGTAAACGCATTTCATTAAGAATTGTAAGCTGTTCAACTATAAATCCTTCTTTCAGAAGTCTTTTCTTTGCGGCGTTTGAGGCCTCTTCTACATAGAGCATTCTTTTTTCATAAAGTTCTTCTGCTGTATAATTACTTGCAGCATCGTTAAATTCTTCGATTAAGAATAATCTAATTACTCCTCTTTCGAGATGCGACAATGTTTTTCTATACTTTTTGAAGATATATGTTACAGAACTATCTGGAGTAAAGTAGTTCATAGAAACATCAAAACTTACCGTTAAACCGTCCTTCGTCGTAACTCTAAATTCTTCATTAGTTTCAGATTTGCCATCTTCTTCTCTAGTGTATTTTACGTTCTGTACAAAAGTTGGTACCTCATAAACTCTTTCCGTAATAGGATTAAAGAATACGGTACCAGTTACTGCTGTAACATCTTGTACACCTTTTTTAGAACCGTAGAGTTTTACCTTAATACCTGCATGGCCAGCGTCGATTCTATTACAACTGGAGGTAAATGACATCATTGCAGCTACTGCAACAATAGTCAAAAGCTTGAAAATTGATTTCATATTTAAATTAAAGATTTGACAGTGATAGATAAAAGTTTATAAAGTACTCCAATTGAAATAAGAGCTAGTCCAATACCTAACAATAAGCTAATATCATTAGGGGCAGACATCATGTCTAGAGAAGTATTAAGTCCATAGAGCGCAAAAATGCCTATGAAAATTTTAACAAGAATTGACCAGAATGTATTCTTAGTCAAAAAGGTAAAAATTTGAAGATTTTCTTTCATTATTTAGTAAATTTTACAACTTGATTTTGTGTTTTAGCTTGCGCATAAATATTTGGTATTTCTGAAACTCTTTTTCTAATCTCGGAAAGAGTTTCATATCTTAGAATTTTACCGTTGAGAAAGACTGTTTGTAATTCAGAATCAGCCTCTTCTTCCCATGTAACTCGGTCTCTTAGTACGTAATTTGCATTTGCGCCTTTTACTTGCAAGAGACCTTTTGCAGATTTTTTTGTACCATCATCAGTAATAGGATCTTTAAAGATCTCGACTCCTTTTCTTTCTCCATTTTTGGAAAGATACTCAATATAAGTAGCCTTAACAGCATTACCGAAAGTATCTCGTGTATTATTTTGATAAGTATAAGAACCGATACCTAGAACTACTTGAGATGCAAATCCTTTACTCATAAGTCTTTCACAAATATCAACAGCTCTTTGCGGAGTAATTCCATCGCCATAAATAACACCGACGTGACTATCTAGCATTTTATATCCTTTATCTGTAGTTGTACCACCGAAGACATTCCAGAGGCATTCTACTACGCCGTAATATTCTCCTTCTGAAATTTCATAAGAATCCATACCAGTTGAAAATCTATTGGTCGAAAAATAGTATCTGTTATTATCTCTTTTCGAGAAACCAACAAGTCTAGAGTTAAGACCGGTTACAATATCAACAGGATCACCTGAATCAGGTCTAATGACTACTTTGCCATTTCTTGACATAATAACGTCTTTGAGTCTAGGCAAATAATCAAGAACTACTTTCCAAATATTAAATGTATCTGAAACGATAGAAATTATTCCAGTTGGGTATTTTTCTAAAAGTTCTTTAAATGTGGCATATTCTGCTACTTCACTAAAATTTACTTCTATTATTTTATCTTTCATAAGAATTTTTTTAATTATAGTAATTTTTCATTTATTTTTAAATACTTAGGCTTTATGGAATATATAATTTATATGAAGCTTATTAATAAAACAGACGACTCATTATCTCCATACACTTATCTGATTAAATTTAATTATAATGGAGATATTAAAATGTATTATGGCGTAAGATATGGAAACGTCAGAATACATAAAAAACCGTCGGAAGATCTTTTTAAGATATATTACACATCTTCTAAAGATGTAAATATTCTTTTATCTGAAGGTATATACCCATACGAGATTATAATTCACAAAACATTTAAAAGTATATCTGAAGCATGTCAATATGAGATTAATTTTCTAACTAGAATAGATGCGATGAGAAGTAAAAATTTTTTAAATCATACTAATTCCTTTAGAAATGATCTAGCATACTCTAATGTAAGTAGAATAATGTCAGAAGAAACTAAGAAAAAAATATCTATAGGATCTTCCAAATGGCAATCAGATATTAATTATAGAAAATGGAGAAGTGAAACTACTTTAGAAAGATGGTCTGATCCTAAATTTAAAGAATATATGAATGAATGCAATAAAAAATTTTTCGAAAGCGAAAAAGGCAAATCATTCATAAAAGATCATCTAAATAAAATATGGATAGGTAGAAAACATTCAGACAAAGCTAGACTTAAAATGAGTGAATCCGCTAAAAGAGTGGCTTCAAATTCTGACATGAAAGCAAGAGTTTTAAAAAGAAAAAGATATTATTGTCCAATATGTAATATGCCAAATCTAGATGGCAGAAATTTTAATAATCACACCAAGGCTAAGCATGGATGGAATAAACTGAAAGCGCAGGAATTTAAAAAGAATTATATTCTTTAATTAAATTATCAAGTTCTCCCTTTTGTAAAAGCATTTCCTTTATTCCTATCCCCGAGCACATTACAGCATGCTCAGTTGCTGGAACACTGCCACCAACAAGTTCCTTTTCAACATCTGCTCCATAGTAATCTTCAAGAAAGCAAATAGCTGGAATAGTATCAGTTCCTGTAAAATTTAAAAGGTGTCCAGATCCACTTAATACTGCACTTTCAAGAGATGACATTCCTCTAAAGCTAAAGTCATGACCTTGCCATTGTACAAAGCTAGGATCTACTCCAGTTTTTTCTGCGTAGTAGTCCAAAATGTCTCTATAGATTTTAGATAGAGTTGCACTCGTAGCACCTTGCCATGTCATGCATGACATCAAAGTTTCAATAAAATTTGTTAGCCAGTAGTATTCTGGTAAAGTATTGACAATTGTCACATAGGGAACTCCAGTTGGTACAAATACGCCTTCAGGAAGAGCTTTAATTTGCAAAGGCAAATATCCTAAGTCGTGTAGATTTTCAATATGGGAATACGAAGGCAAATCAGCACCAAGAGTATTTTTAATCATCCTCTTGTATTCTTTAATTACTTGCTCTTTAGGTCTATTAAAGAACTCTTCATTAAAATAGTCTACTAAATATTCCTGTAAAAAATAACTTAAAGAAAAATTAATCATTCCATTAATGTTATTTATTCTGGATTTTCTAGCAGTTTCGTTACTGTATACCAAAAGCGTATTCTCTGGATACTGAAATGGATGACCTACTTTATAAAAGTCTGTCAATAAAAATGGCATTGGTCTTTTTCGCATATTATTTCTTTAATAAATTTAGACTATTTAGTTGTATTAGTTACATTCTTTTTCTAAAAAAATTATAACGTGTCCATGAAAAACCATAGTTGAAGAAGTCGCAATATGTCTAGGTATAATCGATTTGATAAGCCAGCCTTGATCAAGATATTCATTTACTTTTTTTCAAATTCTTGACTTGTCTCCTCTGTTAGAATAATTACTTTTTGCTTTATCATATTTTAAAATTTATGAGTCCAACAAAGATCATCTATCCAGTTGTTCTTTTTTTCGCTTTCTGAATAAACTCTCTGTTTATAAACTTTTTCTTTTCCGCAAAGTACGCAAACATATCTGTCTATTGCATACCAGTATTTAATCCCACCAACCTTCTTCATATCTTTCTATTAAAGTGTAAAAAATTTTTCTAGCTCTTTGATGATTATTTCTTGCTATCATGTGCGCAAGGCTTGATCTTGATTCTGATTTAGTTAAATCATAATCAGCCTTTAATTGATTAAATTGTCTTTTGTACTTTGCGAAATATTCATCGAGTCTATCATCTTTATAACTAACTTTCATTTCATAGAGCTTTTCATCTTGATGTTCAACTTCTACAAAATCCATATCAGCTTTTATGAAATCGTAATATTCAAGTTCATAAAAAGATTCTTTTATTTTTTCCAAAAGAGCAGACGCAATTTTTAATTTACTCAGCATTTTTTCATATTCAGAAGAATCTAAAAATTTACCATTTTTCATATATTCTTCCATTAGCCTTAATTTAAAGGCTAAAATATCTCGAAAATATCCATAGTCAAATTGTCTATCGCTCCAAATAACTTTAAACCAAGTTATCAGATTAACAACTCCTTGTTTAAAGCTTTTAATCTCGTATCTTAAGTTTTCTAACCTTCTCTTTAGACTTTTTCTTAAGGAATATTCATCCAATAATAACTCTTTCAGTTTCATATTCATCTAGCCATTTTATAAAGTTGGCGGACTTTTCTATTTTTTGAATTGTTTGAATTGATTCAGCATCTCCTATTATAAAAAAGTCGGAGAAAAGCTCTTGACCTTCTTCCAAGCTATTGATTGCTTTATTTGCTAAAGAAAAACCATCTTTAATAGCAGATGCTACAAGATGAGCTCTTGACGGGTCATGAATTGCTGTTTCAATAGCGGCCCATGTTTGCAATTGCATTGACTTAGACCTAGTAAACTCTTTCTGTTTATCTGTAAGCTGATTATCAACCTTTTCTATCCAATAAAGTCTTACTATTCCACCTTTCATATTTCAACAATAACAGGTTCTTCGCTCATATTAAAGACATATGTCTTGTCATGAGATGATGCCTTGTACCAAACTCCAAATTTTAGATCAATACTTGATAAAGATTTTTTGAAATCTTTAATCGAAGTAAAGTCTAATTTTTTAAGTGATTCTTCATCAATCTGATTAGCCTTCGACAAAAGTGCGAGTTTAGACATTTTAGCATCTTGAAGAAGCATTTCTCCTTCTGCTTTAGAGTTTTTCCAGTCTTTCATTTTAAAAATCGATATCTTGAGCTTTTTCCATAGACTTTTCAATTTTTTTCATTTTGATAATGAAAAGGACAGATTTAAGTTGATCATACGCAGATTCTAGTCCTGCTCTGTCATCTAAAAGAATATTGTAATAAACCTTTCTACCTCTAAATGGAATATAGTCAGGCGTCTCATTGATACTGTCATATGGAATTTCATTCTTTTTCAAGTATTCCTTTATTTCTGGAAATCTGTCTTCATTACATGAAGTAAATACAGTTAAATGAAATCCAAGTTTTTTACAGTCTCTTAGAATCTGAATGACTTTATTAAAAGTGTAACCCTTTCCATAATAGTCAAATACAGTATTGTCGTAATCATATGCAACGATAAGTTGACCATATTTTTCCCATTCATCAACTAGCCTATTAACAGCAACTGTATGAATCATGAAAGGATCATGATCTAAGATATTATCGTTAATCTTTTCGTGCGTTTTATGATTTTCCATTTTTTGAGTTCTTTAAAATTCTTTCACATTTATGTTTCCAGTTAGAAGAATGTGTTGAAACTCCAAAAGTTTTGCACTTCAACTTTTTCATTTCATAAAGTTCATATACATTATTATCTAAATGCCATATAAGTTTAGTATCTTTAATGAAATCTGCTTTGTTTTTCATGTTAGTAAAAAAGACATTTTCTCGAGGAATTCCTATCTTATCTACAATTAACCAAAGATCTAAATTAAGATAAAGATCATTTTCTACCATTGATCTTACATCATTATCGTAAAGGTGGCAATGTAAATAATCATATCTGGTAGTAATTACAAATACAGATTCTCCTCTATCTACTAACTGCTTTGCATATTCTTGTATATGCAGTTTGCTTAAAGTATCATCAAAATCAAATGAGACCATAGCTAATTAATCTTTTTTCATGTTCACCTCCAGAAAATCTACCAGTTGAATCAGTTGTAAAAACATATTCAAAGTGTTCAAACAAAGGTTGTAAACCCTTTGACATGATTGCGTGATCGATATAGAGGAAAAGCTTGCCTTTAAATCCTGTCTTTCTAATCTCTTCTGCAAGAACTATAAAAGTACGGCCGCCATCACAAATATCGTCAAAGATAATAATGTCACCTTCCAATTTTTTAGAAATATTTTGCGGTAACTTTACTCCGGTGATATCACCATTTGCTGCTCTGGATTTAGAGCATTCTAAAAATTCACCAATTCTAATTGGATAGTCTAGCATTAAATATTCTGGAGGATTTTTACAAATTGCATTTAGTTCATGATAAATTTTCAAAACTTTATCAGAAGCTCCTTTATCAGGTGATAGAATATTAAGAATTTCTGTTTGTTCTTCCAAGAAATTTAAAACTTCAATTCTTTGTTCACTTGAATCAAGCACCTTAAGATTTTTGATTAAGGCAGTAGATACTGAACTGTGTGGATTAAGTATTTCGACTTTATCAAAACCTAGACTATTAATAATATTTGCATAGGTCATGACACTTAATGCCGACCTTTCATTGAATCTTCTATCAGATCTTGCTCCCATTAAGTAAGGCATAAAAAGAATTCTATGTGATCTTACCTGTTGTAAGTTATCTATAATATCAACTGCTTGCATCAATGCAATGAAGTCATTTGAAGATTTTGGTTTAAAGACAAATTTGATATCAGAATCATCTATTTCAAGATGATCTAGAATTTCCACATAAATTTGTCCATCCGGAAATTCTGTAACTTTAAAATTATCTTCGAGGGAAAGTATTTTATAAACTCTCATTTTTAATTAAGGCTAAATGCTGCTTTTTCTGTAACGACTTCACCTGCAATAAGTCTTTTTGACTCAGTAAGATAGCTTTGATTAAGATTCAACAAATCTTTTGCATAATTGTACCCGTGTTCATTGATTCTATCGATCACAGTTTGTACAATTTGTTGACGGATATCCATTAATTTAAATGGATCTTTAAAATCTTCTTGTTTGAAATTACTCATAGTACGATTTTATCTATTAGCAGTTTTGCGTCTTCTACTTCAAAGAGTCCTTTATATTTAGCATTTAAAAGACCTAATACTTTACCTCTTTTTGCTTGTAAAGGTAAAGAATTAGAAATTTCAGAATAGACTTGATTGATTTTTTCTTCAAGTTCACTAATTGACATTTTCTTGGGAAGGTATTTACTTAGGACTTCTATTTCAAATTGTTCTTTTGAAGCTAGTTCTTTTCCGATCTGGCTAGAAGATTTTTCATAAGCTTCAATTGAACCTTTACGTTGAGCAATTCCTTTTAGAATAACTCCAATAACCGCAGAGTCGTCTATTTGATTACCGAGCTTTTTATCTTCTTCTGTAATTTTGGATGATATCATCCTAAGGCAGGAAAGAGTTTGTTTGTCGCCAGATTTCATAGAGGCAATCATATCAGCATTAATTAAATTTCTAATCATATACAATATTAGTCAAAAAAATTGAATTAAAAAATTAATTTTGAAAAGTTATAATTTGTTTACAGATCTGGTAGTAGTCTACACTTTTCATCACTTAAGTATTTATAAATCAATTATTTATGACCTATTGCATATATAATATAGTTATGCTCCATTGCTACGTGACCGCTTCGATTTGAGATTTGTGGAAGTTTTTTGTTCTTTTTTCTCCCCACGCACAAGTAAAATCAAATGGTCTTGAATGAAGTTTTTAAGGTCTTTATCTGCATCAATAGCCATCTTCTTTAAGTCTTTGACTATTTCATCAGGTATATCAATCAGTTTTTTCATTGCATTAAATTTTGTGGAATAAACCATTGAAACCATTTCTTCGGGCTTCATGTAGGATTGATATTAATTCTTTTATGAAAAATGTGTTCACCATTCAGCCAAATCCAAACACCTTTTTTTGGTTGTTTCCAAGCATTATTATTCATAGGTACAACCAAAATACTACTTCCACAATCTAATGCAAATGCACCATCGTCATAAATATCGGTTACTATGCCTTCCATTCCAGCATAAGCATCAACCCCATTACCTAAATGGTTGGGGTTTAGTTCTGACATTTTTACTTTATCTCCTATTTTCATTTTGATTTTTTGTTTAGTTTATCTCTCTTAATTCCAAGTTTTGCAAATCTGATGTAAGCGGTTGCAGTTGGTTTTTTACCTGCTTTTTCACAAGCGGTAAAGTACTCTTTCAACTCGTACATTCCAGCGTTTACATCTGATAAATCAGAGCAGTTTTTTGCTATTGTGTAAGCTGATAATTCATTTGTTTTCGTATTTGCCATTTTGCTTTGTTTTTAATTCTCTACAAATATACATAGTATATATGATATACACAAGAAAAAAGTAAAATATTTTTTACCCACCCACAAAAAAGAACAAAAAACCTTGCTTCGATTGAAGTTTAGTGCTAAAAAAACCGCAACGAGAGCATAACAGCACCTATGCGCCATTAAAACGAGCGCATAGCTGCAAAACGTTATACAACATTGTTTTTGGCTGATACCGCAAAAGAAATTCGTTTTTGAACTTCCTCATAATGCTGCTGATATTCCTCTTTTTTAATTTCTACCCATTTGTCAATATCATCATCCCACTTTTTAGGATGAAAATGACCGTAATATTCTATCTCAAAGTAAGATGTTTCGTTGCCTATCCAATAACTGACACATAAAGCCATTGGTTCACATCGTTCTTTATCTGTTGAATAAACGAATAAACATCTTACACTTTCTTTATGGTGGTCATTTACCTCTTTGAAATACCTACCCTCATATTGTTTTGCATCATTAAATCTTTCTTCATAATCAACAGCATCAAGTTGTTTACGAATTTCTTTTTCTTGCTCTCTAATAGCAATTAACTGTTCTACTAATTTTTCTCTATTCATAATTTTAATTTTAGTTAAGCCAAAAACAACGATTGTATAACAGCGTATAAAAAACATTAAAACGATTTTTTATACGCTAAACGTTAGGTGCAATGCTATGCGACCTCCGATAAAAGCTGGTTAATTACTTCATCAACTTGCTTCCCGTTACCTAAATTATCTTCCAACATTGACTTAAAAAACATCTTGTAAACTTCATCTGTCAATATTGTTTCTGTGGTTACTTCGGGGTAACCAAATTCTTTTAAGTTTTTCACACCAGCTTTTAAAAGGTGTTCCCTAATTTGTTCGTTTGTCATTTTTATTTAAATCTGTGAGAAGCACTGCACCTAACAGCAGCTTGGCAAAATAGCCACATATACTTCTCGGTTAATAATTAAATTTGTGCAGGTGGCTACTTCGCCAAGCTGCAAAACGTTATGGGCAAGGCTACTTTAACGTTTCCAATTCAGCCTTGACTTCATTCCAAAAGTTTATTCGAGCAACAGAATAACCGTTCATTGTATCAAACTCTTTTAGTTCCTCAATTATTTCTGCAACCAAAATCAAAGAACATTCTTTAGCTTGTCTGTGAGAATAAGATGGATAGTTGCTATTATAATCATTAACATCTACTTCCATTTTATCGTAAATGTCCTTTGCTTTTTGATTTGGTGTAATAAACTTTTGTGACATTTCTTTTTCATTTTTTGTTGTAATGTATGATTGCATTTTAAATTTCTTTAAATGTTGGCATTAACCATAGTCCCTTTGAAAATATTGTTTGAATTGGATTAATCCCACTTTCAAATGGTATTTTCATATCAAAATAATGGAGTAGGTCACTCATCGTTTTAACCGTATCATGTTTAAAACATTTTGTCAATTCTTCTCTTACTCTTTCTCCTGAAACAACCTTTTCAAATTTTTGCCAAACTTCTCCATTAAGCATAGCAAGCTCTGTTCTTTTTTCTATAGAAAAACCTTTCGTAATAGAAAATCTAAATGCTCTTAGAACTCGTAAGGGATCATCTTGAAAAGTAATTAAAGGATCAAGCGGAGTAATTAATACTTTATCCTTGATTGCTTGAATCCCGTTAAATGGATCAATTATTTCTCCATCAAGAGATTTTGCGATTGCATTACATGTAAAATCTCGTCGAGCTAAATCATCTTCAAGACTTCCAGGCACTACGATAGGCCTTCTAGAATCTTGAGTATATCCTAATTCTTTTCTAGCAAGCACGAAATCTGCTACCAAATTTTTTCTTGTACTCTGCTTTGGGAATTTAGCTCTAACAGTAACCATCTCAGGCGTTGATAAAAATATTTCAAAGCCTTCTGAATTCATCCATTCTACCATTTCTGAAAACGCATCTTCTATAGAATCTCTATTAGATGATACATAGGTAAAATCTATATCTTTACTCTGTAGGCCTAAAAATTCATCTCTGATACAACCACCTACTTCAAATATCTGCATAACTAGTTTTTTTAATATGACAAATTTAAATTAAATTCTTTAAAGGAAAAAATTAATTAACAAGCAAGAACGAGAATCGAACTAATGTCTCCGAATTGCTCCGAAGTTGGGACAACCAACCCGCCTTTGTTTATTTGTGACAATATTCTTGCTTGTTAATTAGGTATAAATAAATGCCAATAGCTTTCATCAAAATCTATCCAAACATCTTCTAAATGACCGAAACCATCAACATTTTTCTGGTCTCCTTTATACCATATAATAAATTGCACATTTCCTTTTTTAAGATGTTTTCTAGCTGGTCTATTTCTACAGCTGCCGTATTGCCATTCATCTTTCTTTTTAAAGACTCTAAATAGACACATAGTTAAATTTTGCCAATAGACTGCATTACAAGGTGACCTTTATTTCGGAGTTTATTAGCCAATCTGTTATGAGCAACTCTTCCTAAATTGTCATATCTGAAACTTGCATAATCTATATAAAAACCTAGACAAGTTTTCATAGTTGTAACATATTTACGTTTACCAGTAAACATGTTTTGTCTTACACCTTGTCTAAATATTTTCATATATTGATTGATTGTTTTTTGCAAATTTTCTAGCGTGCTTAAAGACAGATTCCATATCTCCTAAATTCTTCAATTTAGAAAATACTTCTTTAGAGAGAAGAATATCCAAAAATTCTACCTGATTTCTGGTTAGATTAGAAAGACCTTGTTGTTTAACACAAAGTTCAACTATTTCTTTAGATGTTTTCATATAAAATTTTAGATATTCTTCTCTTAATTTGATTATCGATATTCTACTTCATAGAGAAACTTTGTGCCTCTATCAAGTTTTCTGGTAAAGGACGTAGACTGGATGAAGACATCATATTTAGACATAACATCACGCAACTGTAAAGGTCTAACTTTACCGCGAGTACCGTAAGGAACTCCTAATTTTTCTCTACACCATACCGTGTCATCGATTGCTTCACCTGTTGATTTGTCTACAAAGATGACCTGTTTGTTAGGTTGAATTTCTTCATGATTAGCTTTGCCGTCAGAAGTTCTTTCTACTAACTGATAGAAACCTTTGCCTTTTACGAAAGTAGCTCCCATGTCTTCGACAAAATTCCTAATTTGACAATCATCATAGACATCCATTACCTGGAATCTTGAAAGAAGTTCTATTCTTGATTGATAAATTAGTATCATGATAACCTATCGTTAGAATAAACTTAATTTCATCATCAGACATGTTAGAAATGTCTTCAAGATTAACCTGTTTGAAACCATTCTTAATTAATGTTTTAAATGGAATTAAATATGCATTTGCTACTCCAACTTCTACAAGTCTTTCATAAGACGGTAAAAGCATTTTAGAAGAGGTAGAAAAGATGATATTTCTTTTCTTCTCTTCTACGTGATCGCCTGACTTCATTTTTAATGAGTCGTATCCAATTTGGATTTGTAGGTTGTTATTCATTTCCTAGTTTTAAACTAAATCTATTTTTCATGTTTTCAATTACTTCAAGAGGCACCCCATGAATATTTCTAGTACCGCTACGATTTTCTACTACAATGGAAAAGTACATATACCCATATGATCTAGCCAAATCAATATACGGATTAATTTCAGATTCACGAGTAAATGTATTTGCAACAAAAATTTTGTCTATACCTTTTTCCATACATGCTTTTACGTTTTCAAAACAGGTTTGATGAGCAATTCCTAATTTAGTTGTATCAAAATTATAATTGCCTTCTCCGTCTTCGAAAAAATCATCAGCAGCAAATACATACTCTCCTAAAGATTTAGCAAATGTCGTCTTACCGCTGTCTGGTAGACCTCTGACTATGTATAAAATCTTGTTCATTATACAAATATAGAACAAAATTTTAACAATGAAAAATAAAATTACTGACGAGGACCTTCTTTATGAAGTTGTTTGTAAAAATAAATCATTTTGTCTTCATGAAAATCATGCCAAAATGATTGAGTAGATGTATTTTCTATCCAAGTAAAATAGATACCAGCCTTTTTGAACATAATAGGCCATGCTCTTTCCATTGCTTGCTGTTTTACTTTTGTATCAACTTGAATAGAAGAAAGATTATAGATAGAATCCAAAGTATCTAGATGATTTCTAGAAATTGCAAAATTAGGACCAAAGCAACCAAAATCATAATCAGTTTCGCCTGTTAATTGATGAACCCATTGCATTTGTTCTTCATTGTCATAGGGACATGTATAGTAAACAAAGCTTGTCCAGGCGCAAGCTTTACCATCAAGTACTTGTTTTTTAATAAGGTCTAATGCCGTATAGCTTTTTAGACAAACACTATCATGTTGAAACCAATACCATTCACTTGGATAATTTTTATATACATGAATATATGCACCAAAATCGTAGTGCTTGTTTTCTGTTTGAGTCCATTCTGCTCCATAATCATTAGCAATAGATTGACCAAGCTTCTCAAACTCTTCTGCGCTTCCTGTATCTACAACAAGTATTCTAGCATTTTTTGTATGCATTCTGATACTCTTAAGACATCTTTCTAAATAATCAAATCCATTATTTGTTGCTATTACTATCATACTTTTCCTTTTTACAGAGTACTACTTTTACCATTAGCAGTCAAATTAAATTTCTTGAATATTCTTTCAGCATTTTCCAAATCAACTTTAATAAAAACATAAACAGCACCATAGTCACAAGTTGCAATATTACTTCCTCCAAACTCCCAATGATCTTCAAGTCCTACATTAAAATACGATTCATTTCTAAAAATAGCTAACCAATGTGGAGTATTTTCATTGATAATTTCATATGCTTGTTCAAATGTTAGTTTACTACTCTTTCTATAAAGATTTGAAGGATTATCTTCTGTTCCTAGTTCATCTATTTGAACATGATAAGATACCTTTAAAGCTTCTTGTAAAATTTCAAGAGGATTCTTAGGTAAAAATATTGACTGATTAATCATCCTTTATATGAAGTTAAAAAGTAATTAAGATCTTCAGGTGTACCAATTCCCCACATTTTTTCAATATCGAGAATTTTAATAATTTTTTTGTCTTTAATAGCTTGATTATAAACAGGACAAATATAGAATTCACCATTCGTTCTAATATTCTTTTCTATCATCGATTTAGCATATTTTACAAAGTCGCTACCTCTTTTCCAGTAATAGATTCCGCAAGTTGCATGATTACTGATAGGCTTTTTTTCTGCTACTTCAACAACTTCATTATTTTCTACTTTAGCATATGACCATTTAGGGTGTGTAGATTCAAAAGTTAAAATTATACCATCAGGATCTTCTATATGAATAAGTCTAGTCAAATTATCTTGTTTCCATTCTAGAATTTGATCGCTGTTTGCTATTATTAATGGACATTCATCATTTATAATTTTTTCAGCTAAAAGTGCTGTACATGCTGCACCTTCAGTTGTACCGCCACTGACTTTAATAATTGTAAAATTATCACCTAGATGAATCTTTAAAATGTCTTCCAACATATATTTTTCAACATGCTCTCTTTTTGCTATAAAAATATAATGAGCATCTAGGTCTAGATTTTTAATCACATTTACAATCATTGGCTCACCTTTTACGTCAATAAAAGGCTTTGGAAAACTGTATCCAGCTTTTTCGAATCTGGATCCGTTGCCTGCCATAGGTATCAATACTTTTAGACGAGGTTTGTCTTTTAGAAATTCAATAAATTTTGGATTATGTATAAAGTCTTTATGGCCATCTACGCAAGGCCAAATGTAAGCTTTTGATCTTTTTGCAGCTTCTATACCTACTGGAGAATCTTCTAAAATAAGTGTATTTCTAGGATCTGTTTTTGCTAGCTCCATAGCCTTTAGATACATTTCTGGATCAGGTTTAGAATTTTTAACGTCTTCGTTACTGATTATAATATCAAAAATATAAGATATTCCTAATTCATTTAGAAATAAATCTACAGTAGATCTAACAGAATTGCTAGTAATTGCTAAAATATGACCAAAAGATCTTAGGTCCTTAAGAAAAACAATAAGATCATTATAATCTCTAGATCTAATACTTCTAAGTAAAAGTTTTTCTGTATGATTCTTCTTGACTTGAAGAATCTTTTCCATTTTTTGTTTAGAAATTTCTATGCATCTACGATCACTGAGTATTTCTAGTTTTTTAATGCTTGGTATGCCATTGTAAATGTTATCATGATCTTTTCTAGAAATTATGTAATCTTTGCCTAAAACTACTTCTATTGCAAAATTTAAGGATTCAAAATGGATATCCTTATCTACGAAAAGTACACCATCAAAATCAAAGCAAATCAGCTTGAATTGTGTCATTAAATTGTTCTTCTTTTATTTTTCTTAGAGATTCTAAATTAGAGTTTAGAAAATTACAAAAGCTAACGCATACTTCGTAAACGTCATTTTCTAATTTAAGTCTTTTCTTGAGGCTTTCTATAATTTCAAGCCTAATTTCCATTGCAAGGAATATATAATAGCCGAAAGTTTCATAGATAAGTTCTATTTTATCCTGATTATCTAACAAGCTTTCTATTTTCTCAAAGTATCCCTTGATTGTTTCTTCCATTACATTTTATTTATTTTGTAAGCGGTTTATAAAGTCTGCTTTTTAAGTAATTATAGATGTTCAGTAAACCTTCTCTATTTGCTATAAACTCGAAACTTAGAAGTCCACTTTTTCTTGTTAAAAACTGCCATGCAATTTTAAGTCTTTTAGTAAAATTTAAACCTTGATATTCATGATAATACTTGTAAAGACTAAAGCTGATGAGAGTATCTGTAGTGTCTTCTAAGTCTTCTAGTTGCAATACTGAACATCTGTCAGTACAAGCAACATTTAAAGGATTTTCAGAATATTCAGGTACTTTTTCATCTAGAGGTTTCTTAATAACTCTGTGACTTAGAACTTTGCCTGGTTTAGAATTGTCTTTACCTAGTATTTCAGTATATCCTTCACCGAAAGATACAACTTCTCCTTCGCTGAATTTTGTATAATTTCCATATTTTACAATGTAAAGAACTCTATCTCCAATTGAGATTTCTTGTCCTAAAAAATCAGTCATTTATTGGTATAGCTTTAAATTTACAAGTTTTGACAATTTCAGTACCGTCTTCGGAATAAGCTTCTATTACACATTTAATATGGTCTACAGTAACACATGAAAATTCTTCTCCATTAGAAAATGGACCAAAATCTTCATAAAATTCTACGTTATGAAATTGTAATACAGCAGTATCCGGCTGATCCCATCCATTCCATAGAATGGGAATTAATAATTCTTTTATTTTTTTCATGTTATATTAATTTGATAGTTCAGCTTTAATAGATGGATGATATTTATAATTTTCTAATTTAAACATTTCATTGTCAAACAATTCGATTTTATCTGAAAACGTAATTTTCTGATTTATAATATCGTAAAAACTTTTTGAAAAAGAAATTTCTGGTAAATTATAAGAAATTCTAGAAATTTGCAATTTAGATTGTTCGATGTGATTTAGATATATATGAGAATCACCAAAATTTCCTATGATTTCATCAGGCACCATATTAAGTGTTTTACCCAGAATTTCTAACAAAAGACCATAAGATGCAATATTAAAGGGTACGCCAAGAAAAAAATCTGCACTACGTTGTGACCACATTAAAGAGATTGCTCTTGTCGGGATATTATATTCATCAGTGACTTCTTTTAAATAATTATCATCTAAAAGTTTATCAACAGGCAACTCACCCAAATCATAGAGCGGATAGTTTTTATTTAGCCAATTTACTTTTTCTTCTAATTTAAGTTCTCTTGTATAAATCTGGAATCCATAGTGGCATGGCGGAAGTACCATACTATCAATTTCAGCAACATTCCAGGCGTTCACCATCAATCTACGAGAGTCTGGATTGGTTTTAAGGTCGTTGATTAGATTTGCGATTTGGTCTATTGAATTATTACCCACTACATTACCGTATTCAAGTTTATAATTGGTCCAATCTCTCCACTGTTTACCATAAATAGGGCCAAGATTTCCCCATTTTTTAGCAAACTCGACATCTATCTTGATTTTGTTGATAAATTCTTCTCTAGAAAGAGATTCTACTTGAGATGACATCTCCGCAATCTTAGAATACCTCTTGTAAGCATCCCCATCCCAAATATGGCAATCATTTTCTACTAGGTATCTGATATTAGTGTCACCCTTTAAGAACCAAAGTAGTTCAGTTACTATACCCTTGAAATACATTTTCTTGGAAGTTAAAAGCGGAAACCCTTCACCCATTTTATGACGGATTTGTCTACCAAATACTGAAATAGTACCTGTGCCGGTTCTATCGGTTTTTTGCGTGCCGTTCTCAAGAACGTCTTTAAGAAGATCTATGTATTGTTTATCTAAATTATTCATATTAAAAATTTTGCCAATCCGTTAAGTCTAAAATATCATGTGTTGCTTGATCTTTGATTTCTATAATCATACCTAATCCTGTCGGGGTAAACATAAAAGTCCATCTTTCTCCAGCGGTAGGCATAGAAGCATTCTTCTTTTTCTGTCGAGCTTTCCAGATTTCAAATATTTGAATCTGATCTTCATTTAATTCAAAAATGCTGTTACTCATGTCCTATTTTTTAGTTCTTTTTCTCGTTGAATGTTTGCGTCTTCTAGGTTTTTGAAAAACCACGTTGAGCCTGTCCAAGGATCTATATTGCCAATCACACTTTTTAAGTGTCTTTCTTCTTCATATGATCTATCAACAGACATGTCTACTGGCCAATGATCCTCAATATCGTATCTAACTAAAAGTTCTTTTTCTTTATTACTATAAATTCGATATCCTGCATTAGCATATGAAATGACTTTATGTTTGGTGATTTCAGATACACTATTTGGAGATGTCTTAAATATGTAGATAAATTCTAAATGCATAATTATTATGCTTTCTAATCAAGAAAAGTTTAGCTTAAATAGAGAGATACAGTTGGATAAGCTTTAAATTGGCCGACTCTATTATACCAAGCTAAAAATTCTTGCTTGATTTCTTCTGCATTTTTAGAGCTTAAAAAATCTTGAAAATTTTCTCTTTCTTTAAAGGCTGAAATAACTCTGCCTAGCATTTCACCTTGTAAGGAAGTCCATTCTCTAACAAGATCTCCATTAAACTTTAAACTGTTAGCCGCTCTTTGTCTAGCCTTTATTAAATATTCAGTCTCCTTTTCTCTGCATTTAGCGTCAGGCCACCTATCTTCGATCCAGTTTAGAACATATTCTCTACTTGGATAGTCTAATTGCACTTCTTCTCGAGTTTCTAGCCATTCTAAAAATCTAATATAAGAAGGTCTTCTTTTGTTTCTAGATCTATTATCATTAGTTAACCATTCCAGTCTAAAAATAGAGGTTGACCAAAATGGAGATTTTTCTATCCATAACCACTGTTCTAACTCTGAATCAAATCCTTGATTAAATTTCTCTCCAGATAATCCAATCCAATCAACAGCCTCGGATAGGTCACGCGTAATTATTACTTCATCAATAACTTGATCGAAATCTAATTTTACTTTCCAAACAAGACCTCGTGAAGAAAATTTCAGATTAAGGCATCTAAATATTCTTCCCAGAAGATTTGATAATTCACCATTTCTGTAAAATTGTACATGCGGTAAATACTGATCAGGTATACACATTATAAAGTCTATCTGAAAATCTTTATAAGGAAAACTATAGCATTGATCGTTTGCAAAAATTTCAACGTCGCCAAAATTTTCTTTGATAAAGTCCCTAATATTGATTGACTTGTTGGAAAAATGCAAATTTTTTATAATACAGTCAAGATCACCGAAATCCTTTTTACTATTAAATCCAATTGGTATAAAGTGTTCAATATACCCTCCTTTGGTTAGAATTTGTGATACTTCTTCTTTGATTTGATCAAATTCTTCTCGAGAATATCTCCTTGTAAAAGTTTTTAAAGCTCTGCCGCCCATTACATTTTATTTAAGCCCAACTTCTACAGAGGTCACTTCAAATCTAAGTTGAACTACTTCATTGTCAATGATTTCTGCGTAGAATCCACCAGTTCCAGTTTGATTTATATTTTCTTCCTTTTTGTACACACTTAAATCCTTTAAAAGTTTTCTAGCGGTTTTACGCATTTCGGCAATTGTAGGAATTCCGTCAGGTTCTTCTGACATAGCCCATCTCCAATGGATAGCATTCATTACCTTTTCAACCTTTTCAAAGTCAAAATTATCTAGAACTTCATCTATTACTTCTTGGGTAATCATATTACTTCATGCTGATTATACTTTTCTGGAAAAAATTTCCTTTTTATTCTACTTGAGATTTCTGCAGGATTGCCTTCTGAATCTATTTTAACAAAAACTACTGAAGCTGTAGTTACAACGGTTTCAGCTAAAGTTTCAGGTACAACTTTTCTAACTTCTAGATTAATAGTAATACTTGTTCTTCCTATAGAAAAAACTGCACCGAAAATATTAATCAAGTCTCCCTTTTTAACAGGCTTCTTAAAAATAAGTTCACTAAATTTTAAGGTAACGACTGAACTGCTTTCGCACGCCTTTGATGCATATGCGGCTGCAGCTTCATCCATCCAAGCCATCATGAAGCCTCCAAAAAGATTTCCATGGATTCCGATATCAGAAGCCATACAAATTTTGGTAGTAATTAGATCCATTTAATTAGATTTTTGATTTTGCATACTTAGATACTGTTCCTTTATCAACTTTAATTCTGTAATCTCCTTAATAGGATCTTCCATACCCGCACAAGCATTAACACAAGCTGCAATTCTTCTAGAATTTGCCTTTGCTTCTTCAAGGGTTATAATGTCTTCCATATCTTCATAACCTTCTATAGTTGGATCATTGTAAAATATACTACAAATAGCTTTACGAGCATCAGTACTGAAGATAAAATGCGGTTTTTTATCTGGATTGTTTTCTTGATTACAGCAACCAAACCAGGGTTCAGGTGTATGTTTTGACATATAGATATGTTTAGATTAAAGATCTTTTTTAGTTGTATACCACATTAGCTCTTTATATAGCGCATCTCTGAGGTCTTCTAAAGTGCCCTTGTTATAAAGAACAATATCATGCTCATCAGAGTTTTTTAGACTAGTTTCGGAAGGACTTTGCATAGCATTAAAGTTCATTCTTGCCTTTTCTGACGCTGAATCTAGAGAATATTGCGTTGATAGTGATCTAATTATAGCAAAAAATTCTTCACTAGTAAATAATTTCTTTCTGTCTAAATCAAATCTTTCTAGCCAATCAGTAAAATCAAAAATCTTAGACCATTCATCAATAGTCAAAAGTCTAATAACTCTGATTGTTATGCCTCCATATCTTTTTATCCATTCTACTTCATTAGGATATCTAAGATCAGAAATTGCCCAAAAATTTTCTTTTGGATTAAAGTCCTTTAGAGTAGCAATACACCAAATTGATGGATGTACACTTCTACCCATATCATTACCAATTCTTGTCATAAGTTCACGAACAAGCATAGGTCGACCATCAATATTCCACTCACTCGGAAGTTCTCTATTTTTAACTTCAAATTTGTCTAAGTCTAATCTCGGAATGCCAGTTAAGTCGGAAACCATTTCCTTTAAATAGTCGGCAAATCTTTTTTCAAGAACTGTTGAATAGTTCATGGGAATCACATTATCATCTTTAATAATGACATGCGATTCTGAAAATTTTCTAATTATTTGATTGATAAGGTTGAAAGTTTCGCCTTTTCCATTTGCAATATTACCGCTGATTCCAATAAGGCGAGGTTGAAAGTCATCTATATTGATGACTTTATGAGTAGAGCAGTATTTTTGGATATCCTGATTTTTGATAAGGTTGAATTTTAGATCTGATTCCATCAAAATTTTCTTTACAAGGGTTACGTAAAAAGTTTAAAAGTATTTGGTGATTAGTTTGATGCCATTTAATAACATATTCAATCGCAAGATTAATATCTTGATTAAATTTTTCTGAAAAATTATTTGATTTATAGAATATTAAAAGCTCAGTTGGAATGTATTTATCGTCAAGATCAATTCCCAGATGATAAGAAACAATAATTTCTTTTCTCCAATTAATTTTTATTTGATATCCGGTGCTGATCAATTTTTCAATAGAAGCAATATCTATATCTAGAATATTACCATCTAATGAGTTAAGAATGAATTCGAAGCCTTCGAGTGATTTTAGCTTTTTTTCATAAAAGCTGAGCTTCTTGTTAAGAACTGATATTTGTTCTTCTAGTTTTTTAACTTTGTCGGATTTAAATCCAAACATTTGAATTACTTAATTAGTATTCTGTTCCATATTTCGGTTGCAACCTGAGTTTCAATTACGAAAAATAACAGAAAGGATAAACGCCACCAAATATGAGAAGAATAATTACTTAGTTTCCATTTAGTTAGAGTATAAGCAAATACTTTTTTCATATAAAGATTTTTATTTATATATTTATACTCCCAAGTAATTATTTTTCTTGATAAGGGTAAAATTCTCCTAACTTGATTACTACAAGAAATAAACAAAATCCTATTACGATATCTACTATCATACAACATCGAAAAAATTGATGTAATAACCGTCGACTTCTTCTATATCATTTAGAATAGTATAACATTGACAATTATCCTCATCTAGAGATATATCTTCAACTTCATAGATTTGCTCCTTTGTTAAATTTTTAATAGAACCATTATTTAAGGCTTCCAGCCCAAGTTGATTAAGTCTTACTTTTGAATACATAATAGATATTTAGATTTTATTGTAACGTTCTTGAAAAGTTTTGTCATCTAAAACTATTCTATAAAACCTCTTAAGATAACGCTTAGTTACTTCAGGATCTATTTGATGCTTTTTATGATACTTCAAAATAGAAGTTAGGAAACATGTTTCCATTACAAAATTTCTAGCTCTTTTCATTTTATGCTTTTTTATTACAGAGGTGATCTGCAGCTTTTGCTGCAACTTGAATTTCAGGTTTGACGTTTACTTTGAATCCATATCCTGTTAAAGTGCCTTTACATGCACTAACAAGTGCATTACTACCAGCATATTCATCTTCATTGAAGTCTAGATCAATAGAATCAATTTTAATTGCAGTTTGGTCTTCTATCATTTTAGAAAACTTTAAAGAATACATCATTTCATTCCAAAGGCGAGTCCACATATCACGAACCCTTGGAACTTTATATCTTTTCCAAATATAGTGTACACCTTTACCGCTAGGATATCTGTGATCTAGGCTTATTCTTGCTCCGTATCTAAATGCAACAACTACATAGTAGACAGTAAAATCTCTTCTATTAATAGAATCACAGCCAACATAAATAGCACATCGTGGATCTTTTCTAACTTGCTCAATTGTGTAAGAAACAAGATCAACTTTTCCGCCTTTGTCTTTCATGAAGATTTTGTCTTCAAAGCTTATTTCTAATTGCTTTTCAAAGTCTGACATTCTATTAATGTTTTTTAAAATTAGTAAGTTTTATTGTTTTATAAAACTATCTAGAAAATATTTGGGTAAATATTTACCGCTTTTCGTTATTACATAACCAAGACTTTCGTCTAGAATATATGTAACGCACCAGTCTTCATGATGACGCATTCCGCGGCCCCATGCTTGAATGAGATCTAAGCAAGTTTGCCACTGATACCATTCTGGAAATATTTCCATTTTTCTTTTGATTAAAGAGGATTTAAGGTCAGGAAAGGGTACCTTCATAATGATTTGAAATCTGTTAAGATCATCCGGTAAGTCTATACCTGTAATCATTGAAGGAGAAGCTATAACTAAGTCTTCTTTGCTTGCTTTAAATGCTTTTATCCTATTATCCTTTTCTTTTCTTTCATCATCGAAAATGATTCTAGACGTTTTATAGGAATTTTTTAGCTTTGCAAGTATTTCATAGCTGTGTGAGTGTATTAAACCTTTTTGGCCTTTGTGATGTTTAAGTATTTGTTCAACATTTTTTAACAACTTTGGCCAAGTTTCATTCTTTTCCTTATAAGTCATTTTACCAGAAGGTAGATATACAATAGGTCTATTCTTATTATTGAAGTCTGATTCAATTTCAAAGTAAACGGTGTCTTCTTTAGGAATTCCAACTAGTCTGGAAAAGACGTCAATGTCGCGAATAGTCCCTGACAGAAAAATTACATGTTTAAATTTAGAGTAAATATATCTGTTTGCGAGATCGCCAACAAAGATAGGACTACATTGAAATCCTTCTTGAGTTTTCTCGAATACCCAATTGTTTTGCCATTCAGATTCTTCTTCTACGAATCTATTTATTTTACAGAGTAATTGGTCAAGGCTATAATATTTTTTAATTTCTTGAATATCTGCGGTTTTGTCGTCAATAGAGCTTTTTAAATATTCCAATTCACTAGTAAGAAATGGTTTAAATTCTTTGATAATAAAATCGGCAAATTCTTGAAAGCTATCAATCTTTTCCATCATATTGTCAATAGAATAAGTATATCCTACATAGTCTAGAATTCTTTGATTGATATTTGTAGAAATATATTGCAAAACAACTTGTTCAAAAAGATGTGCTTCATCAATAATTAGGACATCTGCATTTTCTTCAAGATATTCAGTATACATTGACATGCCCATGAGAAAATGCGCATTACTAACACTAGGCGTACCTTTACTCCATGATAGAACATGCTGATTGTATGGACAATCTGGACAAGTTGATTTATTCATTTTGTTAATCAATTGCCCTTCTGCACATGTAGTTTTATTTTTCTTACAGAGATAATTCTCTTTGCCGAAGCAATTATTAACCTCAGGAAAATCTCTTTTATATTGATTTTGTAGAGCTATTGTGGAGGTGACTAATTTTAAATAGAGCTTTCTATTATAGAAATTTTCTAAGGATTTCCAAAGCTTAAAGCTCAAAAGACTTTTTCCAGATCCTGTAGGAGCTTCTATTACACAATATTTTTTATTGGAAGGTATATAATTCTTATCAAATAAGAAAAGAGCTTCCTTTTGAAGCTCTCTTAAAGATTTATTTAAAGATTTCATTAATCTGTGATTTCTATATTTTTGTTAAAAAATTTGGGTAATTTTATTGTACTAAAAATTGAAAATTTTCTTTTAGACTCTACAGAATCCGGCAGCAAATAATTTACAATTTCAAATAAAGCTATCCAGATAAATGGATATATCAAGAATATTATGAAATAATTATTAAGCCAAGATGCTAAAATACCAAATAGTGCAATATAAAATACTAGATATAAGAAATTGCTAGACATACCTTGTTTACTAGTAAAATTTACTTTCCATTCTTTAAATCTAAATTCATCTAATGGATCCCATCTAAACTGACCTATAGTTGACATTATTAATGCAAAATAACCATATACAACAAACCATACAGGAAAACACGTAAAAAAATTCAGAAAATAGAGAAATTTATTTTCAGGATCTTTCTTCCATTGCATTAACCATAATTTATGAAGAAAACTGTATTTTTTTAGTTTCATTTTTCTGCCATTCTAATGACGTCTTTGATATTACCAGAGCATGTTGAAACTGAAAGTCTATTGAAAAATTCTTCCAATGTAATTTGCTCAATGTAATATGAAAAATTAAAATTAGATCTATCCCAACCGTCTGGATCAAGTAATTTAAATTTATTATCTTTGTTAAGAATATTCATCCATTCTTCACTGGTTCTTTTTTCATCAGCCTTCATTTTATTCTAATTTAGTAAATAAATTTAGCTAATTAATCTCAATTTTTTAACTAAAAATATCTGATCTAAGTCGAGAAAATACTTCACTGTTGAATACTACACGAAAGGAGAGATAAGAATCGACGGGTTCTAGTTTAGTAGAAGTATTAAACTGATAATCTAAATATTGAAGTATAATTGGAGAATCTATTACTTTACTTTTTAATAAATAATTGTCTCCAAGTTTAAATTGATTAAGAAAATTTTTCAATTCTTCTTCTTTATCTGGAAATGGAGAATTTGCATCAAAATAAATTCTAAATTCGTTTTTAGAAATAGATTCCATCTTAGATAGAGATAGATTTAAATCCTTTTCTCCGACTGTATGATTCCCTCTAATATCTAGGATGAATAATTGTCTTATTCTATTCTTATTGTTCATATGTTTTATGATTAAAGTCTTAAAAAGTTTAGAAAAATATCTTACAAGACTTACTAGTAAGTTATAATTTGTTTACAGATCTGGTAGTGGTCTACACTTTTCATCACTTAAGTATTTATAAATCAATTATTTATGACCTATTGCATATATAATATAGTTATGCGTAATGCTACGGATGACCCAACACCCATTTCAATATCGTAACTTCTTTTTGACTTTCAGAAGCAGCATCAGAAGCAACTCGCATTTCTCCATCATCTGCCTGTCCCCAAAACTTTCTATCTCTGTCATAATTTTCTCTTGCTTTTTTATACCATTCTTGATGATATGCAAGTTCCTTTTCAGCTTCTTCAAGTCTTGATAAAACTTCGGAAGCACTACGCATAACAGCACCTTGCAAAAATGCGGGCTGTTGTGGTTCAATGATGTTTTGTTCTTCGTTCATAATTTTGTATTTAAGTTAAAAATTTGTTCTTCGTATTCCCGCACTTCTGCAAGCTGCAATACGTTATAAGCAAGTGCTACGATTCCGTTATTTCAGAATGTTTCTGATAAAACTCTCTGTGTTCCATAACGAAAGGATAATCATAAGTATCACCTTCATATTTATAAACAACCATCGTTATACCTAATGTCTTATTACACATTCCAGCAGCTTTATCACTTATGATTATTGCTACCTTACCATTGAGTTTTGATTTGTATTTTTTCATCTTTAAAATTTTTGTTATTAAACCGCACCAGCTTATAACAGCGGTTTTGTGCTATTTGCCCCATCAACATTTGTGGTAACTTGAAGCCTTGTGCAAAGGGCAAACAGACACAAAGCCGCAAAACGTTATGTGCAATGCCTAAATACCAAACTTCAAGGTTATTAATCCTCTCCTGTCTAAATAGTCAAGTGCATTCAAAACTTCATCCTTTCGCTCTGTTGTAATTTCATTATTTTCGTGCATTAAAATAACCTTTTCCCATAATAAAGTAAGGTCAGGCACTGCACATAACAGCACATTGGCGTTATTGCTTTGTTCTTCGTTTGATACTTTTGTCATAACATTAAATTTTATTGTTTCTAATTAAATTTTGGGGCAACAACGCCAATCTGCAAAACGTTAGCAACAATTTTTTTGAAGCCATACATACATTTTATCTCTTGTAGGCGTATCGCTTACACCCCATTTTAACGCATCTAACTTTATATCTTCTGGAAACATATTCCAGTATTCCATAATCTGTTCATTTGTTAAATCTTCCTTATCTAATGCGTTAAAAATCACATCGTGTAAGGTGTTTAAATCGTCTTGTTCAAATTCTACTTTTGTTAAATCTAATTTCATAATTAAAACTGTTGCTAACAAGGTATATATGCAATACCCTATAAGGTTTGTACTAAAATTTAAAGTTCGGTGCAAGGGTACTGCATATATACCCAATCGTTAGTGGAAATTTTTTACTCCCCACCCACGAAGTGTTTACATTTTCTAAAATCTTTTATGGTATCAAATTGAATTCTATTCAACTCATACCATTTATCTTGATGCTTGTGCCACCTTTTACAAGTTTCACGGAGTGGGCAATTTTCCATACCTTTTTTAAAATTGTATCTCTGCCCATCACACCGTAAAAAACTATCCACTAACACATTATTTGCGTCAGTGGGGGTGCTGTGTTTCAAACTATCTTTATGCATATTATTAAAATTTAGTGTTTCAAATTATCTTTGGTGGTGTAACGCCCCACCGAACGCAAATAATCGGAACGTTAGTGGCAAGTGCTACGACTGCTCTCCGAAATAATCAGAAAGGCTATCAATTTTTTGTAAAAGTTCGTTGGTTTCTTTTGCGACAAACATTTCAAAAAGTTGCTTCCTTGCTTCATTAAAATTTGTATAATTATCAGCATCTTCCATTTTGTTTTCAATACCAGTTTCAAATAACGGTTTTGAATTGTAATGGTCGCAAAATGGAACAAGTGTTTCTCCTTTTTTGAACTTTAGTAGTTTACATAATTCGTTTGATTGCATAAAATCAACGAACTTTCTGTATTCGTCATTAGCCTTTCTTTTTGCTCTTTCTTCAATTTTCTGTTGTAATGTTTCTTTTGTCATTTTCGTTTAATTTACCGCACCAGCCACTAACAGCGGCTTGGTGCTATTATTTTGCCTATAAATTTTGTCTAAGGCTTGAAATGTCTGCAAGGCAAAATAACAGACACCAAGCCGCAAAACGTTATAGGGCATTTTAGGAACGCTTTGCACCATTGGATTTATACTCTTTTCCAATTCGCTTCCCTTCTTTCACCAACCATCTCCCCAACTCCCTTAACTCTCGTGGAGATAGTGTTTCCATATTATCAATTTCTAAACTGATGAATTTCCAAGGCTCAGTCATTTCACCTTTTTCACGCTCCACGACAGTTATTGTGGTTTCTGCGATTTCGTTTCTTGTTTCTTCGTTAATTAGTCCCATTTTGATTTGAATTAAAAACGCCCTATAACATACGCTATACAAAAGCAGGGGCGTACTGCTAAAGTGAGCGTTTGCGCATCTATTTATCATTTGTGCAAGGCTGAAAGGGAGTGCATCTTAACCCTGCCTTCGTATAGCGTTTTACCGTTATAAGTAATTTCTTGTGTATCTCACACCTACTTCAAGTACTGCAACCAAATTCATATCGTTTACATCATTCATATTAGGCTCTCTACCTTCTTCCTTTTGAAATATTATTTTAGCAATTTCATAGTTTTGTTCATCAAAATCCTCGAAACTACTTATAACATCAGATATATTCAAGTTTTCTTCTGACTCGTTGAATCTTTTAATGTGTTTTAAATCTTTCATGGTATTAAATTATTTTTTAGTGTATATATTAAAAAAGAAAACCTAAATATATCTGAGAAACGTTATCAAACATACTCTTGTTTCCAATCAACTATTTGGTATATCCAACCTTTGTAGTTGTTTCTAAACCAGTCTTCAGCTTCTTTTAGACTATCCGCAAATGTACTTATTGGTTTTTCTCTACTTAAACTACCAGGTTTAGAAACTTCATCGAATGTATATTTAGTACGTTTGATAACATCAGATATATGTAATTTTTTATCTGTGTTATCAACTTCTGTATTCTTATTATCTTTATCCATATTATTTAAGTTTTGTGTTTCAAATTAAGTTTTCGTTAGCACTGCGTATATACGCAAAACGTTATATTCAATATAAAAAATTTTATAAGTTTTTAATTTCCTTTTAATATATGGAAACCTTTATTATTCATAATTTTTAAGTTATCTTTTAATTCACTAAAATTACAATCCCACACATCTACAATTGAATCACGACAAGTATCGTTATAACTTGACTTTCTTTTATAAATTACAGTGTTTAATAATGAATTAACAATCATCACATAGTGTTTTCTTATTTTCATAAGTATAAAATTTTTGATACAAAATATAACAACAAATATAAGAAATAAATTTTGATTTATCTAATTTTTATAGAAAAAATTTACTTCTCATATTTGCAACCGATATGTGGCCCACCTTCGTATATTGTCAGTTGTTAGGAGTAATTACAAACGAACATCTGATTTATAATGCCAAGTGAAACCAAGAAAAGGTTTCTCAAACCAAACTACTGGCAGTTTATATAAAGAATGTATCCCTTCGTCTATACATTTGCCAAGTGGTTTCCCTTCAAACTTTTTTGAATGGGTTACTTTATCTACCCAAAAACATTCTTTACCAATGTAACTACTACTAACATCCGCTATAAGTAATTTGGAGTTAGTACTACTTTGATGTTCAGTAATTTCTATTGTCATTTTTGATAAATTTAAAGTGAGTAGTTCTAAATAAGCAACCGCTCATAGCTGTAAAACTTTATAGGCAATTCTCATGCAGACCACTGAATCCTTGTAGGTAAATAAATCTTGTTTCTCTGTTATAAGGTTGCCTAACACAAGAGTATTTATCTAACATAATTTCTCCATTACAATATTGTACATTAATTGTATCTCCTAGATTTATATTAGGTTCTCTTCTACCACCTATACCCGAAATATCATAAACTTTTTTAGTTTCTGGATTTTGAAACCATAAATGTGAATGTTTTGCAACCCTATAAGCAACTAAAACTGCTTTTCCATTGGAAGGATTTTCACATTTACCCACTGATTGAGAACAAGAGAAAAAAACTACCACTAACATCGCATATAAAGCAATAGCGGCTACTGTACTAATTTTGAACTTTTTCATTCTAAATATTATCAGTTATAAACCAAATGATAGCAATCACAAAAAATATAAATGCAATTAAATTGAAGACAAAGCTTACGATTTTCCTAATTACTGAATAAAAGTTCATAGTTGTATTTTTATATACAAATATAAACATTGTTCTTTAATGGGTATAGTTTTTTCTAAAAAAGTTTTAACCAAGTTAAACCTAATTGCGCATAGTGTAGAACCTGATCAAATCCTATCCAAGAAAAAGCCCCAACATTAGGTATTGGCCCTCCTAGTTGTTTATTAGCAAATTTCTTACTAACTATCTTACTCGTAAAGTAATCAGTTACAGTATGAGCAACAAATGTAATCATCGAAAATATCAGAGCTCCATAAAAATTACCAGTAAATATTGTAGTAGGTATAATCCATAAAAGACTATATGTAATTGTATGCTTTAATAAAGCTTTAATGCTTTTGCTTTTTCCAAGTGCCCATCTTTCGTCTTGAAAAATAAAGTCAAATATCCAGTGACAAACAACTATAAAAATAAAGGATTGAATTGTTATCATTTCTTAACAGTCGATGATTGAAAAATTATTTTAGTATAACCGGGGTCTCTTTGATCTCCGCTATATTTATAAACAGATACTGAAGCTTCAGCGGAATTCACATTAAAATGTTTTGCTAGAATTTCCGCAAGTTCCTGTTCGCTTAATTCTATTGATGTAGTAATTTTAGGCATTTAGATTTGTTTTAAAAGTTCGGTTAATTCTTGAATTTTACGTGTATACTTGGTGATTTCTTGATCAAGTTGTTTAATTTCTGTCATTGAATTTTTCCTTGAAATAGATCTAGCCAAGGAATTCTTATACATTCTTATTTCATCTTGAATTTTTCTCTTCTTCTTTTCTCTTTCAGCCTTTTCTTTATGCTTTGAATCATCGACGATTTCAAGATCAGTAATATTGATCTTAATAGGGTATAGGTTAACTTTTCTTGTAGAAATATTAGTTCTTACTGTAGAAAGCTTTGTGTAAATTCTGGCATCTTCAAACTTTTCATTAAATTCCTTTTTGCCTTTCATACCAGAATTTAGAAATCTGCCCTGTTCATCTACAATGACATAGAGAGTTGCTTCTTTAATTTTGCTTAAGATTTTTTCTTTATCCATTTTTTATTAAATTAAATCCTTTTTCTTTAAACCTTTCGAGTATATTTGACCTTGCTTCTGTATCTTGCCAATCATTATAAAGATGACTAGGATATTCAGACCATGATTCTGAAAAATCTGAAACATTATAGCCTCTTGACAGAGCTTCATTACGCAGAGCTTGATATCTATTCCATAAATAGAGTCCCTTATTATAGAAGAACTTTACATGACCAGTTCCAAGAGTGAATTTATCCGGAATTCCTTGTAAAGAATATTTGCCCTTTGAAATAAGATTAGGAATTCTTTTAATTTCTCTAAGCTCAGCTAAAAGTAATTTGGAAGGCAATTCTTCGACAGAAATTCCTGCATTTATTCTTGTCATTGCGCAAGTCTTTTTCCTTTAATAAGATGTCTTAAAGACTCTAAAGCAATCTGTTCCTTTTCAGGTAGTTGTTCAAACCATTTATTTTTAATGTCTATAAAATCTTTGTCTTCATAATAAAAAGACCAATCTTTTTCGTTAAAAACTCTTTCATCAAGAATGAAAACAAAGGCAGACATCTGATCTCCTAGATCAGGTTCATAGAATGGAATTGTTGGTGTAAGAACTGAAATTTCACTGTATAATAGATTAAGATTTCCTAAGTTAGGTCCTAAATTTTTATTAGTAGATCCTCCATCAAGCACGATAAAAGTTTTATGATTATCTCTCCAATCAATCCATCTTTCAACTACTTCTTTATGTTCTGGTATACCAAGTTCTCTTAGTTGGTCAATAAATTTACTATATTCGACAACTGCATGACCGAATTGTATACCTTTTTGTACAGATCCTAGATTATAGGCGACAAATCCATACATTCTAAGTTCTAATTTTTGTTTATTCATTTGGTAAATATTTTCTCAGTTTTTCTACTAATTCGTTAACCACCTCTTCAGCGGTTTCTTGGTTCTTAATAATTCTGATATTTTTCAATTCGGCAAAAAATAATCTGTAAGGACTACTTGTTGATAAAAAATAAATACAGAATTTGTAAACTCCACCGTTTACTGAATAATCTATCCTAACCAAAGGGTTAGGATATATATCATTTAATTTTGATTGAGCACGGTCTATTGTTAGATATGCAGACATTACATTAAGAGTTTTATAAGGGTATAAATACTAGCTAAAGTTGTTAAAGCAAGTATGAAAATAAATTTTTTCTTTGAAAGGACAGGTTTACTTAATTCATGACCTATTAGATAATATCCAGATAAAGCAGACATGAAAATTAAAGCATCAATTGCAATCATGTTGATTTTGTTTATATTCAATTATAGCTAATTTTAACGAATCCGGTAAATGTTTTATCTTATTAAAGATAGGCAAAGCATTTTTATCAAGATAATCTCTACTGTATTTATGAGTAGGTTTTAAAACTGAATCTGCAAATGGATATTCAAAATCACTAAAAATCGCAGGTCGGTTAGGTAATGCAAAAGACCAAGTTTTCTTACTCCAAGTTAGTCTTACATAAGGAATTCCTTTATAAAGAATTCTAAAAAGTATGCAATGCATCTTCAACAAGGTATTAAAGTCTTTTTCATTTAAAGAACTACACCAGCCTCCTCCTATCCATTTAGAAGTTGGAAAATTTTCCGGTATTAAAACTTCCCAATCTTCATCTTCATAAATTCTTTTAAATTCTATCATCACCAGTCAGATGAGGCTCCTCTACCTCCGCTTGAACCACTATCAAAGCTTGATCCTGAATCCCAGCTTGAACTGCTACCAAAACTATTTAAGCCTGAATCATAGTTTGAGTAATAGCTACTTCTTCTTTCCTCTTCTTCTCTTTCTCTACGACGTCTTTCTTCCTCTTCTTCTCTTTCTCTACGACGTCTTTCTTCCTCTTCCTGTTCATCTTTATAACTCTTTTCGATCTTTTTGATTTCTAAAAAGGCTTTATCCATAAGATCAATAATTTCACCCATTTTAGAATAATCCAAAATGCTTTTCATATCTTTACTGAAATATGACCTAATGACTGAATGATAATTATCGACGCTAGACATGTACATAATCCTTTGTGAATTTGATCTGATATACTTTCTAACGCTATCAATACTAAAGCTTAGACTTGAAAACTTTTCAATAATCTCCTTTTCTCGATTAATAATCACATATAAACTCTTAAGAGCTATCTTTGCTGCATTTACGTGATTGGTCGCATCGATTAAATTGTCTTCTTTGATAAATTTATCACACATATCAAGTCTAGCAAAAGCCTCTTGATAGTGAATATTACCGATAGTAGACTTGATTATTGGATTTTTCTTAAGCTTTTTAAAGTTGTCGAAAGTGTTTTCATATTCTCTGACTACATCATCTCTATCCTGTAAAGATTTTTGATAAAACTGCTCAATTTTATTAAGGGCATCATTCAAGTTATCATAACTAACAGCTAATGCAAATTCTTGAGAGCCATCGCCTTTAACTTTATCCACTTCTTGTTGTAAACTTTCTAAAAAGAAGCTAAAGTCGGGTTTTATTATGAATTTTCTTTTCGGAAAGCTTGCATAAAAAAGATCTTCATTCTTTTTGTAGAAGTCCTCACAATACTGTATTCCTAATTTTAGGAATTTTCTTGATTTTTCTAGAAGTCTTTTTTCTGACTCAATCTTCCTCTTTTTTTCTTCTTCTTCTCTTCTCTTTCTTCCTCTTCTTTTTTTCTTCTTTCTATTTCATCTAAAACTCTCTGCCTTTCCTCACAAAGTTCTACTACCTGAACTACATTTTTTTGGTGATACTGATAAATATTTTCAATTTTTTTCAAGATTAGATCTTGTCAAAAATGTTAATCGACCTATCATGTCTCTCAGCATTTTATCAGTATCAGCAATACTTACTTTGTTTTCATCTGGTAGAAGATGCTTTATTTTTTCAACTCTTCTAGATAACTTGTTAAGCTTATCAATGAAATTGTCCTTATGTTTTAAAAAGTCTCTTTTCTTTTCATTATAAAGGATGTAAAGTCTAACTATAGCAAAGATAAATGCACAAATAAGCAAGATAAAAAGCAAGACAGATAAAACATCTGAACTTTTTACAGGTTGACTATATTCTGGAACTGACTCTTCAACGTAAGACTCTTCAATAGGAACTTGTGTAATAGGATGATTTGAATTGTTATTGTCATCTAGATTAGAACGTGGCAAAACTGACATTATGGATTGAATAGAATTTGTGAATGCTGAATAAAAATCCTTATTTCTTAAATAAGGTTTCATTTCTTCTAGAATTCTACGACTTTTAGCATCAGTCAAATAAGGTTCAAGTCCATATCCAACTTCAATTCTGGATTTTCTATCTCCTATTGAAAGAATAATCAAAGCTCCATTGTCTTTACTCCTTTCTCCTATTCCCCATTTTTCGAACAGAAGATTTGCGTAAGTTTCAATATCGTAGCCTTGTAGACTTGAAACTGTAACAACTGCAATTTGATAACCTTGAGTTTCTTTGATATCCAAGAGCTTGTTGTTAAGAGATGATACTTGGTCAAGCGTCATAACTTTTGCAAAGTCTTGACAATAACCAGATCCATCATAATCCGGTAAATTCTGCGAATAGGAAAAGCTACTTATAGATAAAATCAGGAAAAGTAGCATTTTAAATTTAGACATATCGATAGTTTAAGTATTTTAAAAAAGAAAGACCCATGGGTGAATTGATGTATTTACATCAGGTTTAACTGATAGGGTATCGGGATATATTTTTACAATATTCCTATACATTGAGAAAAAAGGAATTCTAAATCCATAAACTTTAACTCTATAAGTTTTACCGACTTCAAATGTATTCTGAATGTCTGCACTGTTAAATTTAAAGAACCAGACAACATCAGTGTTTTCAAAAACTTCAAATTCACCAGTTTCAGGTTTTTCTGCTGAAACAATATACTTGTGAGTAAGAGACTCTCCGTGACCTGTTGAAATTCTTTCAAGTTTTCTGATTTTAATGACTTCATCTTCCTGTGAAGTTAATTTGATAATAGGTGAAGTAAATAATAACAAAAGAACACCTACGAAAATGAATGCGGTTAATTTGTTTGATAATTTAGACATATGTATTGTTTTAGTTTTATACAAATTTAAATCTTTTAGTTTAAAGGAAAAAATTCTAGCAAAAAAATTATTTTTACAATATAAAGGGCAAGATATACAAGATAAAGAATAAAGACCTTTCTGACTATAGAATTTAGTATATTCTTTCGATTAGTATCAAGTATAAAACTAAATAATGAAAGAACAGATCCAATAAAAAGCGGAAAAGATTCTATTAGTACAAGGTCTATTTGATTTCGAAAAGCCTGATAAAATGAAAGATGTAATATAACTACAAGAAAATAGCCAACACCTAAATCATGTTCTGTATTCATGATTAAATTTAGAAAGAAATTTCGATAAAGATAAATTTAAGGTCTAAAGCTAGATATATTCAGAACCAGACCGAGTCTAAAGTTTGATAATGTCTGCTAAGTAGAGTCTAAAGCTAGATATATTCAGCAGGCAGCTGCTCGCAGCGCTAAGTCTATCCATTCTCACCTCAGAAACACTCAAGTATTTCTTATAAGCTGGAAACTAGTAAAAGTTTAGATTCCTTGAAAAAAAAGTTAAAAATTTTTTTTCTAAACAATTTTCTTTTTTTTCCAATAAAGACTAATATAGGAGGTACCTAGTACGGAATAAGAAACTACTGAAACAAGTTGTCAGCCCTTTAAAGATCTTTCCCTTAGCGTGTTATCATGTTTAAGACTTAGCGCGGTAGTAGTTTCCATTGTGTCGCAATCGTGTTCAAAATAATCCATTATAATCAGCTTCTGTTATATATTGAACTGGAATTCCATGTTTTTCACAATATTCAATCTCCTCTAATACTCCACGACTTTTGTCCCATCCTGGAAGCATTAAAACATGCATAATATCGCATTTTTCAAGGAAGGTAATACAAAAATGCTGCCAAAATTTCCAATCACTCGGCATTTCAGCAAAATCTAAAAGAGGATGCCCATATGCAATCGGACTTAGTGCAACTAAACCCTTTGCAATCAAGTTTGCTGTATAAAAAGATACTTTAATATAGTTTAGTTTTCTAACTGCATCGTCAGATGATGAATATGGAGATGCTACGTAAATAATTTTATTTTTTTCCATTCTTAATATAATCGGCTCGTTTAATCAATTTTTGAACTTTGTGTAAATATTGTGGATCTTCTGCATAATTTGCTTCTAAGTATCTAAAATAATCTTCTCGTGTTTTAATGTTAGACAAATACCTTGCCTGATAAAAAGCATAATCTAAAACACAGTCTCTCCAACTATCGTAGAAGGCATGATCAAATTCTACGCCTTTTGCTAAAGTAGGTCTTTTTGCAGCAAGTTTCATACCAAACAAATTATTATTAGTCAAAAATATCTTTGACTTAAAATTACCTGATTCTAAAACAGCTTGTGCAAAAACTATATCAGAAAATTTTACATTAATTTGTTCGAGGTATTCTAAAAGCTTTTCCTCACTAAATTCATCTTTTTCCTTTTCCATTAACATGACAATTTTTTCATGTTCAAGGAAGCTAGTTTCGTTAAAATTGATGCCTAATAGGACACCTAGTGAAATGCCAAAAAGAAGAACAAGTAATATTCTATATCCAGCAGGCTTAAGCGATAAATCTTTATCGTTATAGATATAGAATTTTTTCAAACGTAATTTTTTCATATTAATCTATTTGATAATTCAAAAATAATATGAAAATTCGAGATTAGGAAATATTTTTTGACTTTTTTGAAATTTCTTTAAAATATTTAGACACAAAAAGCATGCCTATATAACTTTTCTTTATGATAAAAAAGAATATAAAAATCCACCAAAAAGCAGCATAGGACAAATAGGCCTCTTCATTACTATTGTAGTCATCAAAGTCGTCATCGCTATCATCAAAATTATCCAATTCAAAAAAATCTGCATATCTATGAAAAAGATAGAGGAAAACAAATATAGAAATTACATAAGCAAGTAAAATAACAGCTATCATATTATAGTTTTAATTTTCAATATAAGAGGTTACTTCTAGTACTAGAATATAATTGATATGTGGTAACTATTATACTTTAAATTGCTATTACTAGAAGTAACCGATTTAAATCTTTTTAATTCAATTAATCGGAAAGAGATCTATAAAATGACAAATAATCACGAGCATTTTGCTTAATCTCTTCTTCTCTTTGCACTCTTAGATCTGCTTTTGTATAACAGGATAAGTCAAATTTGATTTTTTTCTTGAGATCTTCGTCTGAAATATTTTCCATATCATGAAGCTCATTAATCCAATTTTTTATATCAAATGCAACAACTTCAACTTTATTTCCGGCGCAACTAGTGACCCAATTTCCATCTTCATCGATGTAATTATAAGGTCCATCGTAATAACCGGGACTACTTACAATATAGAAAGGTACGCAACCATTAATTGTAATGTGAGATTCTCCAGTTGGATCTTCTTTTTGAATTAGCTCAATAAAATCTTTGGTTTTCATTTAGATTTTCTTTAAAGGTTTCTTAGAGAAAAGCTTTAAAGCAGCTTTAATGTCATTACCTTTTTCTACATGATAGAATTCAAGAGTCAAGTATTTTTTATCTTCACGAAGCCAGATTACGGTTTTATTTGGCCAATCTGCCCAACCGTCTTGATTCCTCTTATACTCTTTATTAAGCTGCTGAATAAAAAAATTCTTTTCAGAAGGTGGCATTCTTAGAATATAGGCAATACAAGTGTCCTTACGATAGAGATAAAGCCTTCTAAATTCTTTTTCACCTACATATTCAACGAACTGAAGCTGTGAGTAAATAGAATCCTTTTTATAAATCATTGGCAAACCTTCGCTTTCGAGCGTTTCGAAAACATGCTCTCCTATTCTATTTTGTGAATTAGCATTTAGAGATAAAAGTAGTAAGAATAATAGGAGAATTTTTTTCATTTTATAATTTGTGATAATTGTTTGCCTTGTTCTGTTAAAAAGAAGTCTCCTTCAAATTCATCAATTAGCATTTTCTTTTTGAGTGAATCCAACACACTATTCATACTAGCTTCGGTGAGAACTTTTTGTAATTCTTCATCTGTAATATCATCAATAGAAAGTTCTCCATTAATGATGTATTTTTTTGTTAAGAAATCTTCAAGACTAGTTTTTAGGAAAGATTCTTGGATTTCAAATTCTTCTATTAATTCTTTATCTTCCATAATAGAATTTAATAGGCAATCATGCAAAACTTTTATTTCAGCGTTCATATAAAAAATCAATAAGCTTAAATACTTGTTGTCGGTTAGTTGCAAATGAATTGGTAAAATAATGATAATTGTTTGCCATATTTCTTGCTGCTAATTTAATGAGATGATAATCTGTTATTTCATCATTATGATTCTTTCTTCTTTTTTCATCTAAAAAAGTTCTTGTACCATCTTGTACCGGAACTTCATCAGGAAATAAATGAATAACTAAATCATATATGACAATATTAGATAAATGTAGAATAAGATTAAAATTTTCTTGACTAAAAGAATTATTTTCGGATGAAAACATTTTGTAGAAAACGGCAGTTGTAATAGCATCTGTATCTACTACAATATTTTCAAAAAGTTTGGAAGATTCTTCGATGTACTTTTCTTGCATCTTTGCAATCAATAAAAAATCTTCAAAATTGATTTTAGCAGAATCTTGACTAATAAGGTCTTCTGTATAAAATCTACCGAATTCTTTGACTTGATGAAATCCATATCTTTCTGCTATATTCTTACAAAGAGTACTTTTACCTGATGACTCAGGTCCAATAATTAAAATTTTCATATTTCAATAATTTCAAAAGATTGAGGATCAGTTTTTTTCCAATTATTCCAGACAATTTGATTCAACCATTCCATAAGAGCTGGCTGCGATTGTTTGGGAATTAAATTCCAGTTTTCAACAAAATTATTTCTTATCATAGTTGCTGAAACATCAAAAGTTTTTCTATCAACAATGTGCCATTCAGAATGAGTAATTAGTGAAAGTTTATCTGAATAGTCATCTCCAGTATAAAGATGGAGTTGAAATAAGTTGCTCGGAAGCTTTTCTCTTGCTATTTCCAAACGTAGATTGCAAATGTCTTTCCAAATAGTCCAGAAGATTTTGCTCTGTAGTTCGTCTAAATTATCAGGAGACTGCGGAGCATCACCGTAGTAAGTCATTACCATCATAGGTTTGTCTGGATAAACTTCTTTAAAGCTTTTCAAAAACTCTATAATCATGTTCTTTCTAACTTCAACTGGCATAGGTTCTGAAGGATGTTGACAGACTATAAAAAGTACTGCATCATTTTTTGTAATCATGTTATCAGCTAACCATGCATGTCCTTGATGAAATGGCATGAATTTACCAAGAGTCCAACCTAATTTGTAAGGATTATCTAAATCAAATGACATAATTACCAAATAACTTCTTCTATTTCAACAAATTCTTTACCATGTGAATCCTTGTTGATAAGGAATTCTACTCTGTTTAAACAGTCTTCCATGTTAGGACAACTATCGTAGTTCCATTCGCAATTTGTGCAAGGTTGATAAAAATCTTTAACTACTACATAAGAAGGATATTTTTGTACTGAGTCTATAATCTCGTTTATTACTTCGGTACCTGTTCGCGTAGAACTTTTGTTTGCAAATATCCAGTTTAAGTATTTTTCAATTATTATGAAAATTTCTTTTCTTGAAAAAGACTCTTCAGTTTTCCTTACAAAGGTTCTCCAATTAAAAGCAGGTATATCTAGACCAAGCTCAGGCTCGGCAAAGAGTATTTTATAATCAGTTGGATAAATCTTGTTTATATTGTCACTTGTAACTAGATCAATCACGGTGCCACTACTGTTGCACATATATTCACCTGCATTAGGTACAAAAACTGGTTCAGTAACAAGAAGTCCGTAACCTTTTGACTGTATAAATTTTAGTTTCACTTTTCTTCTTTATTTTTAATTACTAAACCTATAAGTTCCATTTCTCTCTTGAATCTCTTAAAAGCAATTCTGTACAGTTCAGGATTAAATTCTTTTCCGTGTGCAAACGACCACCAATACAAAGCCATGGTTTTATGGCAATCATCTGGAGTATCTTTATCAATATACTTAAAACATAAATTACCTTGTCTATCGATACCGTAGCCTAGGAAAATCATAAAAGTATTTTCTGCTTTGATATAGCATTTGATATATTCCTGATATTTGCTATTTAGCTCTTCTACTTCTCTAAGAAGTCTTTTTTGCTTTTCTTCTTCGCGCTCCGCTGCGCCTCTTTTTGACCAAAACATTATTAGAATTTTTTAGTTACTTGGAACCAGAAGTTACGATTGAAACCTCTGAAATATGCTGGACCGCTTGTAAAATATCCTCCAGTATACCAAGTTGAGTTGAAAATGTTCTGAGCTTTTGCAGTTACTTCGAAGTTGTTTAGCTTATATATTATACCTGAACTCCAAATGGAGAATCCTGGGATATAAATTGTATTTTCATTGTCCATTGCCATTTCTCCTTGTGAAATATTATCGACTGTGAGATGAATATTTCCAAAAACTCGTTGTTGTAATGAAAGACTGGCTACATAAGAAGGAGTCAGAATAGAGTTTTTGTCTCGGAAAGTTTGTGGATTATTCGGGCCGAATGAATATGAAGTAAATTCTGTAATTCTAGCTACGATTGCAGAATATGCAGCTGTAATCTGAGTATTCTTTGAAAGGTAAGCAATTTCATTTTCTAGACCATATCGATAAGATTGAGGAATATTTAGACGAATAGGTTGACCAATTAAACTAAGTACACCAATCGGAAGAATTTCATTTACAAAATTCATTCTAAAATAATTGATATTGTATCGAAAATTCTTGAAAGAAGTTTTGATACCGGACTCGAAGTTTAGGACTTCTTCAGGTTGAATATTGACAATATTCTCATTACCCATAAAATCTACGTGGTGGTCATCTCCAGTAAACATGTCTAAACGAGTAGGTTCTCGATAAGCTTTTCCGATAAATGCATATCCCTGTATGTTAGTATGAAATTGATAATTGACACCAGCTTTTCTATTCAGAAATGTCCAATCTCGTGAATATACAAAATCAGAATTATTATCTTGATAGTTAAAGTTAGTGTAGCGAAGGTTGACATCTAAGTAAGCTAGAAATTTATTCTTCTGATACTGAACTTTAGTGAATCCAGAAGCTTCATTTCGAATGCCGATATTGTTATGAGCTTCAAAATCTTCGATCATCATAAAATGATTTCGAGAATATGTGTAGATCATACTTCCAGCGTCTACTGTCACATTTTTAAAATAGTGCTTGTAGACTATTTGATTTCCAAACCAATCTCCTCGAAGATTAAAGTTGAGTAGGTCAGCTTTATTTCCTCCTTCATCATAAGTCTGAACTCCATAGATTCCTTTTAACCCATTATACCAGAATGAGGTAGAAAGTTGAGAATTTTTGAAAATTTGAGAGTAATTGTACATCAATAAGCCTTGTGTGAAATTATCTTTTTCATCGGGATCGAGAGGATTATCACTAATATTTTTATCCAGATCTTCTTGAGTAGAAGGCAACCAAGCCATTCCATTTTGAGAATTTCCAATCATGTAATGAAAGGTATGCCGACCTTTTTTCTGAATGCTAGTTCCTCCAATGAAACTATAACCTTCGTGCCATGCATTATCTCGGAATCCTTGAGTAGATAATCGATTGAGAGTACCCCAAGTTTTCAGATTTTTATTTTCGACTCCGTATCGAATCCTGCCAGAAAATGTTCCGTACGATCCGAATCCTAAGGTGACAGAATTTTCATCTACATAATTATTCTCTAAATGAAGTGCTCCTCCGAATTGAGCTGCTCCAAATGAAGATGATCCAACACCTCTAACTAATGTAGCAGATGTAACAGATCCCATAAATCCAGGTAGATTAGAAAAATACGCGCCTTGGTCTTCCGGTTCATTTAAAGGTACACCGTTCAATGTAGTATTGATTCGAGTTTGATCAATACCTCGAAGGCGCCAGTAAGTGTAACCGATACCATTACCGGCATCAGAATAGAAAGTGACGCTGGGCAGTTTTCGTAATGTCAATGCAGGTTCAGTTCCATCCCAATTTTGGAGTAAAAATGAATCTACTCGGCTTTGAGTGACAGGTTGTGTTTTAGTCGGTGCAATTGCAGAGACTTCTGCGAGTTTCAGATTCACTGTATCTTGTAAGTGAAACTGTGCTGATGCAGAAATTGAAAGCATCAGAGAAATGAAGAAGAACAGCTTTTTCATTTGTTTGTTTAAATTATAAGACAAATTTAAACAAAAAATCTCAAAGGGAAAAATTAATCTAAAAATTTTAGTCTATAAATTGAATTTATAGTCTTGAAGTCAATATGCTTTTCTCCTACATGTAAAACTTCTCTAATCAAAGATGTGTGAAATAATGGAGTATACAAATTTCCAGTATAAAGAACCAATGCTGTATCAGGCTCAATTAAACTTCTAGAACTGATATAACCTTCAATAGTAAATCCGATAGGAAATATTTCTAACTGAGTATTATACACATCTTGAGCAACATCCATTTTCCACAGATTAACCTTTAATGCAGTAATAGGACTATCTTTATCTAATTTTGGATAAGACTTAACAGATTCCTTAAGATAAGAAGACTTTAAAATGTCAAGAAATTTAGCATTCGCATTAAAGATTCTTTCGATAGGATATGGACCTTTTTCGTCATCGGGCCAAAGTTGCCAATCTTCTTCCATAGAATAAAGATGCTCTTCTATTCTTTCTATAATTTTTTCTACCTGATTTTTCATCTGATTATTTTATACACGATAATCACCATCCAGCCTAATTCTGTAGCTGTTGCGGATGTATTTAATATTTCAATTGCGTTTTGACCAAAAGCAGCTTGCCATTTTTCTATTTGCATTGTAATGTCTTGTCCTGCATTATATGCATTTGTCCCTGACGTAAAAATTTTAATCATTGCTTTCTATTTTTAGTTTAACATTTCCAATATACTTCATCTCTCTACCTAGAACTTTGTTAATCAATTCACTAACTATGTAAATAGATTCATGGTCATACATATCAAGTGAATAAAGATGCCCAGTATTTTCGCCTTTCCATTTAATTATAACGTCTAGGTCATTTTTTAAATCAGCACTCTTAGGACTTGCATGTTGAGTGTAAAGACTCTTAATAAATTTACCAATGTTGGTAAGTAGGTTCATGTCTAAATTTTCATCTTCCATTCCCTCATACGCAACTCTGCTCAAATAATCTTCAATATCCTGCAGAAGCATTAATTCATCCTTGGTTCTATTTGCTTGCATCATAGTCTTTATTGATAATTTTAAAAGATCCTTTAGAGTGATTAACAACTACTCCTTCAAAAGGCTTTCCGTCAATCTTATTAATTCCAGAAGAATATTTTAGAATAAGGTCCATTGTAAGTGCGACATTTTCTTCAACAATAGCAACGTGTGGCAATGCTAATTCTCTCGCAACATTTACAAAGTAAAATGGTTCTCCCTTTCTATAATAACGTCTTTCTTCAATATCATAAACACTAAACATCGCCCATCCAAGAGGTAATTTAGAATGCGGATTATTTGCTGATCCTTGAATACCGTTACCGTAAACTTCTCCTCTAATAACAAGGCTCTTGCCTACTTTTTCGCAGAAAGTTTTCAGCTTTTCTTCAATAAAGAGTTTGGTTGCTGCATTTGTATAGTTATTGCTACATTCAGGCTTCAGTTCTTGAGTTCTAGAAAGCACACCAAATTGCTTGTCTCCTAAATGATAGTAGTAACTTGCACTAGAACCGTCTACTTTAAAGGTAATATCAACAATTTCATCTAAAGGTAATTTTCCAACCTTTTCTTCCCATCGTGTTTCATCAGTTTTACCGATGTCATAAGGTAATGTACTTCTCTTTGCATTTAAATCTTGTGGAGCTGGGGCTTCCCATTTTGTTACTCCTAAGATTTCTGCATAATCTTCACCTAATACCAATAATTCAGGCAAAATATGATTAATAGCATAAGTAGGAACAATAATACCTTCACTCCATTCACCTCTCAGCTTTACCGCTTTTACTCGCTTAGGGCTATATTTTCTGTAACCTTCGCTCCATTCAGCTTCTGGTAAAAGAGTATCAGTTTTGATATAGATAACTTGATCACCATCTTGATAAAGACCTTTTTCAGTTACGCATTGATAACCTAGAATATTGACCAGATCTAGCCTATCCGCATTAGGATGAGGTCTTACATTTTCAATAAGTTGTAATGTTGCTAAACTCATATTTTTTCAATTAATTTTTTATCTTGTTTGTAAAATTTTTGCCAAATTGTTTCAAAGGTATATGGAAATTTGATATGTTGCGGAATAATTTTAATATCCCTTCTATATTTTACTTCTATAAAAGAAGAGCTGATTTTTGTAATTTCACCAAACCATTCAAGTTCACCTTCTTTCGTAATTTCCTTTACTTTGACTTTGTCATTTATTTCTAAGTTTTCTGAATTCATAGTAAATTTTTGAAAGGCTATCAAAGTCTAGAATCAAAGAAAATTCGCCATTACTAATAAAAGCTTCATCTTCTTTAATCAAAGCAGAATGATTTTTCAGTTTTAATTTAACAGAATTGTTTTTAGACTCCTTTTTGACATTGAAAGAAGATTCAATTTCATTTTGCATTCGTAATATTTCGGAAGGTATACTACCTTCCATATTAGCAACAAAGGTGAAATAACCGCTGTACTTAATATTGATTCTAGATTGCGAAAGATCTAGAGCTTCAATCGGAGTAAAGAATAGTTCTTTAGTTACTTCTTCTCTAAACTTAGGCGTGAAGAGATGTTGAGTTTCTTTTTCCAGAAAGGACTCTACTACTACTCCATCTAGGGTAAATCTTGCATTTATTATAATGCCTTCAAAATCAAAAAGTTTAAATCTCTTCGATGTTACAGATTCTCTAATAATTTCATCAAGCGACATCTTCAGTAAGATTGTTTAAATAGTCAAACATAGGTTGAAGATATTTAGTTTCTTCTTTGCCATAACCGAGCTGATGAATAAAGTTAGGATTTTCTTTTTTATACATTTCAAACTGCCGGCTTTTTGTCAATTTAGAGTATTGCAAATTTGCAATCCTATCGCACAATTTTACAAAAATTGCTCCAGGTTGATTTCTGATGCCTTCATAGTATTTGTCATTTGCTCGCTCTTTTCTATTTTTGCCCTTTTCATTTGTAACGGCGTAGATAATTTTTGCTGCGTTTTCTCCGAGCTCCTTTTCAACGTCATTATAAGAAGTTCTAGTATCTTCAATTAAGTCGTGACCCCAACAGGCTTTTTCAATAGTAGATAGAGTTTTATCCTCAGTAACCCAATGATTTTTATAGGCTTCGACTTCTTCGGTAATAAAGTCTTTAGGTAAAAGGTGTTTGAAATCATGGAAGGCTTGCACTACCATCCTTAAATGAAAGGCATAGGGTAAATATTCATCATAATAATGATTAGTGATAGCATGTCGGTTAATACACCAATCTTGTGCTCTATGTCCTATGTAAGATGTATGGTTCATTTTACAAAATTTAAAGTTTGATTTTCTGTTATTAGATATTCAATTATAGTACAATTTTCTAACAAATAATCTTGTAACTTTTTATCAGTGCTTGTATAAGCAGATCTTACAAAATTAATTTGATTCCAAGTTTTGCCCTTTGGAGAAAAACAATTTTCTAAAATTGACTTTATTTGAGATTCTTCGGATTCTTTTTTAAAGTTTGGTAAATAAATGCCATTTTTATTTAAACCGCCACCCTTCCAAAAAAGACCTGTTTTATTACATTTTACTTTGTAAACTTTCATCATAAGATTTCATACATTTAGTACAGAAAAATTTTTCGGTTAGAACTTTGTCCATAATGTCAAACTTTTCTAAATTATCAAGTTTTTCGTTTTCTTGAATCTTTAGAAAGAATTCAATAGATTGATCATGATCTAGATCATGATACCAAAGATGTTTACATTTAGGCATCCTGATCCAAGATTATAGTTATTATGACAAAACCTTCACTGAGTTTAACTACAGACGGCGCAAGTTTAATAGAATATCCTTCATTTTGCTCAAGTTTTGCTTTAATCCAAAAACTGATATCAAATGATTCTATTGTGTCCGAAAATACTAACTGTTTCATTTTTTTTCTTTACTAGGTTTATAAAACTAGGATAATCCCAAATCTCGATATCAGTATCAATCTGTCTACTAATAACTTTAACGAAATCTATAAAGTCATATTCAAATTCATAAGGTTGAAATTTATCATCAAGTATGAATTTGTACTTTTTGATATCTCTAATAAGATCTAGACTATCATATTTAGTTAAATATAGAAAATTAATCAGATAAGATAAAATGCTTAGGAAAATAATTTTCTTGAATTCTTCATCTAGGACGCCTTTTTCTTTTAAAAATTTCCAAGCAAAGTTCCATGCATCAAGTTCTTGCCACATAATATGAGGACCTGTTCCCTCTTCATTAGGAACAAAAATTCTATTTTCTCTATACTGAAAGCTGTGACCGACTTCATGTAAAGCCAAAGGTACAAGGAGTCTATTATCGCATTTATAGAGATGAATTTCTAATGGAGGAGCATAACAGAAATTTAAATCTCCATAAATGAACTTAATATTTGTAAATGTATTCTTAACTATATCAATGGAAAAGTCCTTATGAATCTTATTAGAAGGTTCTGTTAAAGCTCTAAATAAAAAAATAGCTAAATCCTTTTTAAATCTATCTGAAGACGATCGGTTCTTTTTAACTATTCTGTATCGGCCTAACCAATATTCAATTATTTCATCTAGTGAATCTTCAAAGGTTATTTTCATAATAAAGATCTATTAAGGATGAATTTAATATTTTAATAGCCTTCTCAGTAAGTCTATTAGTAAGACCGTAAGTTTCGATTGCATCTTTGTCAGAGAGACATGATGTCTTGATAAAATGTTCCCTTTGTGTATATAAAATATCTTCGTCATCGTCTATAATGACATAGTTTTTAACAAGACTTTCCTCAATACATTTTAATTGAAGATCTTTTCTCCAATCAACTCTTGAAAAATTTGCAGCATTTTTTAACCAGTAAGCAATTTCTAAGCCTCGAGGCTGCGGAGTTTCAAATAATTCTCCGGTATTTAGCAAACTATCTTCATCAAAAAAGAACTTAGAAATTGTGTGTCGAGGAGTAATATCAACTATTTCACCGGGATAGTTTCTTTCTTGCCACATCTGTCGCATCTCTACAAGACCTGAGGTTCTCCAAGAGCTTGTGACAACGATTTTTGCACCAGTTTCTTCGATAATTCTTTCTAGATTATTGATAAATCTTTGGTGAAACATTTGGCCAAACCTATCATAGTCAGGTCTACTTACATTTAAAACGCCGTCAAAGTCTAAAAAGATAATTTTAGGAATTAAAAAGCTTTGACATTTTTCGAACCAATCTGGTTCATCTGGTGAAATAGCTACAATATTACCAAATTCTCGCAGTAAAGAATTTTCAATTACATCATCATCCAAATGCCAAATAAAGCCTGGATTATCAAGAAAAAAATTATGCTTATCTTTACAATGAGAAAAGAAAACTCTTTCCCTTGGAATTCCAACAATGTCTACAATAGTCCAAAGATCTTCATTATGATCTCTTCTATGCCACTTTTTAAATGCAGTTTCGTCATCAGCTCTTGAAGTACATACCCAAACTTCAAATCCTAAATTAACAAGCTTTTTTGCAAAGCGCTGAACATCAGGTCTATCAAGCGTTGAATCAAAATCAAAGCTTACTCTCCATTTGAAGTTTTTTTTCTCCATAAGTTTTTAATACTTCAGTAAAAAATCTTTTAGCATCATCATCAAATGCTAAATCCATTTGTTTTTCTTTTCCTATTTTGTATATACTATCAGCAACCCATGCAAACCAAATGGTAAATTGCATTTCGTAAAAATCTTTCACAGTACCGTTAAATCCAATTCTTCTAAGAGAATCTGCTTCGACCATTTGTTGAAGATCGACTGCATCTTGTTGTCGATGAAGCTTAAGAGCTAATCTTTTAACCCATCTGAGTTTTACGTCAATAGTTGGATTAAATCCGAATACTCTGATAAAAAAGCATTCTATTGCTAATTCTCTGTTTTCAAACATGTTTGAATAGTGAAACTTTGAAAGTCTTACAAAGAACTTTTCATAGGGTAAAAGACTTATCATGATAGTGATTTTAATAAGACAAATTTAAATAAAAAAGTCTAAAGGAAAAAATTTCTGAGAAAAAATTATAGAATGTACTTCCAGAATCTTTTAGGTAAATGAATATTATGGATGTCTTTAGCCTCTTTGAAAAGAGGTGCAATGTCTTTAGGTTTGTACTTAGCTAAACCGCAACCTATTTCAGTAACTAGGAATGTTAAATCTTTTCTGGATTTAGCAAATTCTAAAAATCTGTCAACATAGACTTTTATTTCTTTTACAGTAAGAATTCTTTTAACATCTGAGTCCTTTGTTGGAATTCCATAAGTTCTACCTTGTAATCCTTCTGCTTGTCCCCATTTAGCACCCCAGCTTAGAGCTGTTTTAGCAGCTCCTTTACCATGTCTACCAGATCTATTTGATCCAAAAACAAATATTTGATTTTCTTCTAGATGACTAATTTCATCAGATAACATCCTTGAAGACATCTTCAATACTTTTAAAAGAAGTGTAAGATTTAACGACAGACGAAAAATGAGATTTGTAATGATTGATCCAATCAGCTAATACTTTTTTAACTCGGTATTCATCGAATTCAGATAAACTTAAATTTATTGAATATTCCTTTTTGAATGGAATAGATTCAGCTTGACAATTAATAATGCATCTTATAAATATTAAAGACGCTTTAACGTCAAATTCTACTACGCAGTTAGCAGAGTGACCATAGTTTTCGTGGAAAAAAGTTTTAGTAAAAGTGAGCTTTTCGTTTTTCATAAAGCATTCATAATAAGCTGTAAAACAATACTAATAGAAAATCCTTGCACAATAGCTGAAGTGATTTGAATATATTCTTTATCTAGACCAACTTCTTCTTCAGCAAAAGTAAAAACTTTGAATATTCCATAAAATGGAACATAAGGCCAAATTTTGTTTGAAAATTTCATATTTAAATATAGCTAAAAAATTCAATCTTTTTCATCTTTCTTTAAAACATATTTAAGAACAGGTTTCAATTTACCATCAATTTTTTTCATAGCAAAAAACTTTTTGTCAGATTGTAATCTAGCAAAGTACCAGCTTCTGTCTCTTTTGACTTTAATAAGATCATTTTCTCTGATAATTACTGCACCTGTTTTATTTTCTCCTCCTTCTCTATAAACAACTTTTACTTTTAAGTAATTACCCATTCCCTTGTCAAAATCAGAAGTATCTACATAAGAGATTTCTCTTTCTACATAGTCATTAGCTTTGTTATTCCATACTTTGATTTTAGTGCCTTGACTTAAAACTAATTCAGATTCCTTTCCTATTTCAGCAGGTTTAAATTCCTTTTTTGCATCTTCTTCATTTTCGAGCTCACCATCTCTGTTAAAATAAAGATCTAAAGTGTAATGTTTATAAACTTCTCTGTCAGCTTTAAAACCTTTCAGCACATTATTATGAACTAGCTCCTTCCATCTTGGGTTATTTTCATAATGCTCTTCCATCTGCTTTTCAATGTACTCATCAGTAACATCCCTATCAAATACCATTAATGTAATAAAGGAATTATTGTACATAATAGCCCACCAGAAAACGCCTTCTTCTTCTTTCTTAATTTTACCCTTATGGTCCTTATAAGAATTTAGTTTAAAGTACCATTTATCATCAAGCTTTCCATTGATATAGATATTAGGTAAAGCCAAAGGTATTGCATATTGAAAGTCTTTATCTTCCTTTAAGATTTTATGATTAAGGGCGCCGATTCTTTCCTTAATCTTTTCAACTGTAATGTTTCTGACTTTAATTAAAGCATCCTTATCAAGAGTAGATAAAGGAGAATCTTCACCGGGTATGATATCTAATGTATTTGGACTTATTCTTTCTTTAATTCTTTCATTAAAATAAGCCATATACTTAACTTCGTTAACATATGACCATATATTTTTAAATTTCATTTCACTGCAATGTATTTTAGACTTAATGAATTTTTGCTAGTTCTGTCATCCTTAAAAAAGTTATCAGCAACTTTACATAAAATCCATTCATCGTTATGTTCTATTTTAATCTTATCACCAGGCTTAAGTTTCTTGTTCATTTTTTGAGATTTACCATCAATATTAATACTGAAAGTAATTTCAAAAAACTTATCCTGTTTAAATGATTTAAGATTATCAACACTTATTATTTCTGCATTAAAATAATCTGACTTAAAAGGAACATAGACTTGTAAAATTCTACCTTTTGCAAGACTAAATGTCTGCTCCTTTGTATAGAGATTGTAATTAGAATCTTTTTTAACCAAAGTGTCAACAACTTCTCCATTTTCATCTATCAAGATTGCTAATGGAAACTTTTCATCCTTTTCGATTGTCGCTGAAGATGGTTTGGATTTTGATGCTATATAGTCTTTAGAGAACTGTCTAACAGCTTTATCCTTAACTACCATAGCTAAAGAATCTTTGTAGATATCAAACTTATAAAGTACGCCATTAAAGAAATAAGCAAAAAGCTGATCTCCAAATTTTGACTCGCCTTTAATACTGGCTTTAAAGAATAAAGGATATCCTACTCCTTTATATTGCAATTCACATTCAAAAAGAGGCACGATTCTGATAATGTCACCTGCTGGCAATTTCTTAGAATCTATAGACTTTAAAGAATTTTCTAGAAGAGTCTTTGCTTTTTCTTGTATTGCTTCTGTAATTTTTTTTCTATCAAAAGCATTTTCGAAAAATATATCAGTAGGTTGAAACTTGATAGAAGACATTATTTCATCAGAAACTTTTTCTGAATCAGAATTCATCGATTCAAAAAGGTAGTTAGAAAGACTTTTAAATCTTTTTTCTATAAAAGTGTTTTTATAGTAAGTATCAAGACATTCTTTAATCTTTTTCTTATCTACATTCCACCAAGTTTTTCCACCATCTTCAGAAAAATATCTAGGGTCTCTCTTATTCTGCCATAGTTTCATGTCAGATATATCACTAACATCTCCCCATTCTTCTGGATCATCTGTAACTGGAGTTAAAGTTTCATAATTAGAAAGCTTGTTAAAAAGCTGTCTAACCATTCCAGCAGAATATCCAGAATGACCTTGCTTAGAAAATTTCTTGATTAATTCAATTACAGCCTTATATAATAATCCTCCATAGTCAGATTCGGGATCATCAAGTCCTGCTAATTTTAATTCTCTTTCAGCATGCTGCACTAAGTTTTCTCGTAAAATCACAAATTTGATTATTTTATTATTTATTAGAAAACAATTTAGTTAAAATTTCTTCAACTCTTTTCTGTATACCTGGCGCTTTAGATTCTCTATTACCTGCTATGTTTATAGTTAATAGTTCAGCATCAGGCCTTTCTTTTATCATCTTTAAGAGCCATTTTCTAAGATCTTGAATATTTACAGTTCTCGTAGAAGTCTTATAATAAGGCTTGCCCCATTCTTTACATAGCTTTTCAGTTAGATTAGAACCTGCTGAATTTTCATCATTAAAAATAATAGTGCATCTTGAAATAATGATATTCTGAAAAGTTCTATCTTCATATCTATCAGAGCTTATTTCAACAAGTCCAAATTTTTTAAGAAGAGGATTAGACCCATTTTCAGTTTTAAAGCCTTTAGGAGCCCATCCCCCAGTTTCATATCCTAATTTATAGCCAGCGATAAGACCTCCTAGATCAGCTCCAGTTTGTCCTCCACTGATGATTTTAACCTTCATATTACAAATTTAGGTAAATTTATCATTCGATTGATTTGTATTTTTTAATTATAGAAAGTTCATTCTTTTTGTTTAAGGTTAGAGTAATAAACTCAGGTAAATCACCTGGTGAGCTTTTACCCTTTTCTAAACTATCAAGAGTAATAACTTCTACAACTGCGTTGTCATCAACCCCTTCGTAAATTGAAAGCGGTAAAGGTATAGAAGTATTTTTTAATTGTAAAATTTCCTGATGAGAAAAATAATTTTTTGATTTTTCAAATTGTTGAAGCATTCTTCCTATATCACCAGCTGACATTTCTGATATTCTACTAATGTAAGAATCCTTTAAATCTTTGCTATTATCAAGTGGAAAATTAAAGACTACACTATGGTCATATTCGCCTGTTAGAGAATTCTTAAAAAATTTATCTTTAAAAGTAATAAAAGGAGTCTTAAATTGACCTATAAAAAGACTAAACTGTTGCTGTACTGTATGAGGCTTATGCATAATACTAGAATACCCATGAATATTAGAAACTGTTAAAGAAATAGACTTTGCACCAATGACTGATATATCAGGTTGTAATTCAAAAATAGAATGATTAAGTATTTGTTTAACCATAGAATGAGCGACATCTAGGCTGTATTCATCTAGATGCGCTTTTTCAACTTCTTTTAGAAATCTATCTATAATCCTAAACTGATGTTTTGTTAGTTTTCTTGATCCTTTAACTGATTGATTGTAGAATACAGGATTTTTTGTACTATTAATTTTTTCATATTTTTACCATTTAGTTTACAGAAATCGTTATAACATCTTTTAGGAGAAAGTCCATCCATTCTTTAAATGATTCTGGCGTCTCAAAATAGTGTAGTTCAGACCAAGACATATAGCTTGAAGTTGATCCATGAAATGGTTTAAATGGATCATTTTTATAATTCAGAGTTGTTACATCATAAGAATATTGAATAGGCCCAGGATCTACTCTATCTGCTTGGTGTTGATGTGTCCATACACGATAAATTCTAGCAGGTTGGTACATACCAGGAGAATCTTTATGAGAAATTATTACAATATCTCCAAGATTAAATTTTTTAAAGATAAAGCTCATTATTCTGTTACCAATTTAAATTCACATAAAGTAGGAAAGGTTAATTCACCTTCACCTGATTCAGCATCCTTTAACCTATAAGAATGTCCGGTTTCATCGTCAATCATCAACAGGCTGTCATTTCCTGCAAAATCAATAGTAATTTTATTTTCCTTCATGTAATCGTAAAGAGCATTAACTCTTTGCATGAAAGGATGAGCTTCTGTAAGTCTTTTAGCCATATTAATTAACCTTTTGTATTTTCTAATTGCTTTGACCATTCATTGATTCCATATACACATAAACCTAAAAATACTGCATATTGTAATGCAACAATATAGTGTTCTTCTTGCATATAGAAACCTATAAAGAAAAAATCCATAATTATCCAGTATAACCAATTTAAATAGTGCCTATAGATTAGTAGAATAGTAGCTCCTACACCGATCATCGATGTCATTAGATCAATATCGCCTGTAAAAGAGAAGCCAACAAGAAGGCATGTTACTAATATTGAAACATTTATAAAAAGATTTCTAGAAAAAGTAATCTCTGTTTCAGCTTTACTCCATCTGATATAACCGAAAAGACAGGTTACAAGAAGAACGCTATTAATTAATATAGTGCCGTAGAATCCATTTATTACACCGAAAAGTATTAAACTTAAATTACTAACACTTCCTAAAACAAACGTATTCCTATTACTTTTAGTTGCATAGTAGACGCTAAGAATACCAGTAATAAATGAGATTACTTGTAAAGATTCATTCATGTTTAAATTTAGAAAAAAACTTCTAATTTAAAAATGTAGCTAAAAAATCTTCTTCAGTTATAAACCAGAAATGAGTGTACTCTTCAACAACAAAATTTTCAATATCAAAAAGATATTCATCTGGTTTAGGAAAGCACCATTTACCGTCTAGTCTTTGTTTAGGAGTACTCCATGTGTCTTTTATTCTATCATTAATTATTAATGAACTACACACCAACTAAAGATTAGTGTGTTTCGGGCACATCAAGTACCCTCTTTTTAGACGCTTCAACGCTTGTGCTAGATTTCTCTAGTCTTATTTTAGCTCCACGTCCGTAATCAGTCGCTCCAACTGATATATCTAGTCTTAAACCTTCGTTTAAGATGTTTTTAGCAGCATTTATATCTCTATCCACGGTCAAACCACATTTACATGTCCAATTTCTATCCTGTAATTTCAATCCGTTATTTATCCAACCACATGAATTACAAGTTTTGCTGGATGGGAAGAACCTACCAACTTCAACAACTTTCTTGTCGTTCCACTCGGCTTTATAAGTTAGTGTAGTTATGAACTTACCCCAACTTACATCACCAATAGATTTGGCGAGTTTATGGTTCTTCATTATACCGGAAACATTTAGATCTTCTACATAAATGGTATCAAATTCCCTAATTAGGTTTAGTGATACTTTGTGTATTTGATCCATTCTAGAATTTGAGATCTTTTCATGAATTCTAGCAACTTTAAGTCGTTGTCTATTCCACCTGGATGATCCTTTGGTCTTTCTAGATAGATGTTTTTGATTTAGTTTTAACTTCCTCTCGTATCGTCTAAGAAATCTATGGTTCTTGATTTTCAAACCAGTAGATAACACTATGAAGTCCTTTAAACCTAAATCTAATCCGGTAGATTTACCGGTTTTATCAACAGGGACATATTCTATTTCACTTAATATAGAAACGAAATACTTTCCTGTTGGTGTTTTTGATAAGGTAGCTTTCCTAATTTCTCCTTTAACTTCTCTTTCCATGATCATTTTGATACCATTACCAAATTTTGGAATAACAAGTTTGTTATTTCGGGTTTTAGTAAATTGAGGCACCGTAAAAGAATTTCTATCTCTCTTTGACTTAAATCTAGGAAATTTAGTTCTTTTTGCGAAGAAACCATCGAATGCTGCCTCTAATGATTTAAGAGAGAATTGAAGGGATTGGCTATTTATTTCTTTAAGCCAACTAGTTTCTTCTTGCTTTTTAAGTCCAGTCAAGAAAGCTGATTGTTTGTTGTAATTTATACTCTTTTTGTTATTTAAGTATTCTTCTTTTCTTTGGTTTAGGAAGAAGTTATAAGCCCATCTAACAGAACCAAAATGTTTCTCTAAAAGAACAATTTGATCTTCTGTTGGACTTAACCTAAACTTATATGTATATTTAATAACTTTCACTTATACCTAAATTATTTTGAGTATAAGTTATATATTAAGTTTTAGTTCTCTCCTCCTGTATTTTTTAAACTTTTTTAGTTTATTTTTTTAATCACACAAACTAAAGATTAGTGTGTTTTAAGGATTTATATAAAAAATCAAGAGCCTCTTTTTCTTCATCAAAAATTAAATATGGTACTATCATACTGTTGGTGGATTGTTTTTGTAAGGGTGGCCTACTGGTAAGTTGTTTTGTAATCCCCATTTCCAAGCTAAATATCCCTCCATTAATTGCCTAGTTGTTGCATTATGAATCTCATCACAAATAACAACTTCTGCTATTTGACAATTCATAAATAAACCACCCACTTGTCTATACCCAAGAGCTAAAGGTGATAAAAAATAATTAGTATTCGTATCCAACTGCAATACACCAGGAGATGTATTACCATTATATGTACCCACTTTATTGTTAGCACTAGGTAAAGAAGCAGGTTCTATATAACCTATTATACCCCAAGGTACCCAAGTTGGTCTCGGTGTATTAAATGGTTGAATACCAAAATTCTGTTGAAATAAAATACCGGAACCTCTAGGTGATGCCCCATTGAAGCTTATAGGTGCTTGTCCTATTAATGGACTTATTGCTTTAGCAACCAAGTAATAGCTACCCTGAGTTCTAGTAGGTACTACAGCATCTAAAAATCTATTAGATGCTAGAAAATCCACGATAGCTAAACCATTTAATTGATTAGAAACATAAGAAGGTCTAAAGGACGCATTGCTTTGGACCATATGTCTATTATTACCACTCTTATCATTCCATTGTGAAATAACATTAGAAGGTTTAGTAAATGTTGCTTCATCCGCTGCGTCATACCAGTTAGCGGTAGGTATTTGAGCAGGGGTCCATGGAATGTATATTTCTTCTTTATTTGACCAATATCCATTGCTGTTTAACCATTCTATAGCTAGAGAAACGTTTAAAAAATTTTCATCTATTCCTGTTTCTAATTTTCTTATATAAGAAGAAACTTTTAGAAAATCTTCATCTGTCTGTTCAGATGAGTAAAAAGTAACATTTCCATCATTTAAACCATCTGGAGTTGGGATATTTCTAGAAGAAATCGATTTTGCGAAAATATATCTTCCTTCTTCCTGAGGACCCATAAACCATTTATAAGGAGCTAAGTTTGAAGGATTTTGTCCTATTTCACCTATGATAAGATCATCTATTTGATTATATCCAGGTAATGGACTATTTGGATTATATGTAAATATTCTGGAAGGCATTGTAGAATATTTATTGCTCCCAGGGTGAGATTCGAACTCACGATAACCGGTTTAACAGACCGGAGCTTTTGGCCTCTAAGCTACCTAGGAATATTCAAGTTGTCCAGGTGAGATTCGAACTCACGATGGCAGTAATGCGTCAGATTAAGAGTCTGGACCGTTCGGCCTCTACGGAAACTGGACAATAAAATGCACGTGAAGAAGGATTCGAACCCTCGAAGAGCTATTTACGTTCTTTACGGTTTTGGAGACCGTTGCCTTCAACCACTCGGCCATTCACGTATTTTAGTCCGTCTAGCAGGATTCGAACCTGCGGTGTCTTTTAAAAGAGGCAGCTTAAAAGGCTGATGGTTTCGGCCGCTTACCTATAGACGGATAATTAAGTTTGGAGCGTAAGGGAATCGAACCCTGTTTTTCAGAACACCTTGCAAGGGTATTTGGCTACGCCTGTGCAACGCCCCCTTAAATTTGATCTGCTGGAAGGATTCGAACCCTCATAATAAGCTACATATAAAATGCTTGAAAAGGCTATGCATAACCTAACTCCAATCTAGAATAAGGAGCTTTCAACCATTTTATCATCACTTAACCAATATCATCTTATTTCTAAGACTACAGCTATTGTAGCGGAGGCTGGAATCGAACCAGCAACTTGATTTTACAATTCTCTGGGTTATGAGCCCAGCATCCTACCTTTAGACTACTCCGCAATATGTGTTCCCACTTGGACTCGAACCAAGATTATACTTCTCGTCTCTGCTTTGTAAGAGCAGGATGTTTAGCCATTACACCATAGGAACATTATGTTGGTAGGGTGGGATTTGAACCCACGTTGTGATTACTCACCCAGCTTATCAGGCTGGTCTCTGCCACCTCTCGAGTACCTACCAATATTTATCTAGTCAATCTTATTACTTCTTCGGCAGATAAAGGAAAATATTTTCCGTTCTTTTCAAGAAAATTACAATCAGTTTTCTTGTCATAAACTATTCTTAATCCATTACTCAATACAATTGATGCTGTTATTTCCATAATAAAGATTTTTTAAAGTGCAGGTAACCAGAATCGAACTGACATCTCCTGAATGGCAATCAGGTGTAATTATCCATTATACGATACCTGCATAATTTTGTGCGGGAGACCGGATTCGAACCGACACCTCATGATTGGAAGTCACATGTGCTAAACCATTAAACACCACTCCCGCAATTAGAGGCCCCACTCAGCATCGAACTGAGTACTGATGCTTACAAGGCAACTGTTTTAGCCGTATAAACTATAGGGCCCTCTATTTAATTTCAATAAGTCAAAGAACTTCTTTTTAATTTCTCAACTAAAAAGAAAAAGGCTTGATATTTCTACCAAGCCTTTCAAATATTTTGAATCAACTTGGTCAACTGTCAAATGTAATCGCCCAACCATTGCCTTTCCCAGCTGTAATAGTATTAACATTGACGATATTTTTGACGGTTTTCATTGAATGTTTTAATTTATTTTATATATTTAGCTTATAGCTAAAATTTGAATTTGTTTAGATAATTTTAGTAAATTTTTTCTAATTTTTAAATAAAGATAGATAAAATAATTATCCAAAAGATAATAACAAGCATCAAGAAACCATACTTCATTAAAGTTTCAAATTTTACATACTTAATTTTTTGTCTTCTTTTGATAAAATTACTCATCGTTATCGATTATTTTCAATCTTGTAACTAATTTGTGCACAAGAGGGGACTCGAACCCCTACGTAATTAAACACTAGTCCCTCAAACCAGCGCGTCTACCAATTCCGCCACCTGCGCAAATATTGTACCGTTAGTAGGAGTCGAACCTACGATGGAACTAAAAGTTCTGCACCTTATGAGGATGCTTCCTTCGGCCTCTTGGTTATAACGGCATTATGAGAACAAGGAGGGACTCGAACCCTCGAGAATCTCTCGATTCCTAGCACGTTTTGCAGACGGCTTCCTTAGCCACTCGGTCACTTGTTCATTAAAAATCTAGCTTGGCGCCAGATGGTAAACTATATACAAATCTAGAAATTTCTATAGGCTTTTCGTTATTAAAACCTTTAAACATTTTAATATACTCTTTGCCTAGTCCAGGTTTAAGATAAGCAACAGTCATGTGAGGCTTATAGTCTTTAAACTTGTTAGTGTGCGGAAATTTTTTCAAAAAATCATGAGCCTCTCTTAATTTTTCATCTAGTTCGATTTCAAAATAAAGAACATCAAAATTTTCACCTTCAAAAATATTTAAATTTCCCTGGAGCTTTAAGAACTTAAGATCAATTTCTTTGATACCTTTGAATATTTCTTCCTTGTTAATCTCATCGGAATGAAGGCCATATAACAAAGTTACATGAGGTTCTTTTTCTTTACCACCTTCATGAAGATCTTTATCACTGATGACATTTTGTATAGAAATAAATTCATCAAAAAATCCAGTAAAAGCCATTACACAACCATATGTAAAGCCTAAATTTTCGTTAATAAATTTGTAGTAACTTGTAAATTTCATATTTTATTTATTTAGAAATCTACAATTAGTTTAGAAGAATTTAGAATCTTATCATTATTAATCCTAATGAAAAGGATTTAAATTTTTAGAATGTAAACTACCAAGCAACCATGCCGATAAATCATCTACGCTAACTTCTGAAAAAACGCTTTTATCTAATGAGAGTACTTTTTCAAAAATTGTTTTGGTTTTTTCTGGAAGATTAACTACTGCCATTTTACTCACGTTTTCTATAGTTGATTCTGACCATCTAATTGAGTATTTTACATCAATAAAATATCCTGTACGGAAATGATCTTCTCTTTTTCCGTCAACTAACATTGCATTTCGTAAAAAGAGAGGAGGAAAATTACTATAGTCTTTTCCTTGTCCCATATTTACATGAATTCTTCTTGCTTTAAGTTTTCCCTTTTCGAAATCGAATCCTGAGATTTTGTACAAAATCATTCCGTATTCAGCTTTGACGTTGCCACCGCTAGGGTATGCAACATAACTCCCTAAAGTTATTTCATTTCCAACAAAATCGTAAAACTTTTTCATGATATATTACTTAGAAGTCAGGACAGGATTCGAACCTGTTTGTGATTGCGACTCTAATCGTTACCTCATACGACCACCTGACTATAAACATAATATCCCGCTGCCATGCTAGCGATAGTACCTACATCTAACTCTATTAGGAGCTTCAAACAATGTATTAACTACGAGGCTTAATCTCATCAAGGCCGAACTTAATCTTATTATGTTTGTAGCCAGGACAGGATTCGAACCTGTAATCTCTCTTGCACATCTTAACAAATCCTGATTATTTGATGATTAATCAAGAAACGTTTGTCGGATAACCTCTTCACCTATCAGCATCACTTAATAGGGTTATTTACAATTGGTGGAGTACCTCTCTACGGCAACGTCTAACCAATTCCGCCACCTGACTATTTACCTTTTTAAACGACGTCGAGAAGGCTAACTCTATCTCCTATACGATGAGAACAGAAAACTGCGCATTGTTAAGAGGCATTCTGTGTATTACAATTCCTTCGCGAGCAGGACTTTTTGAGACTAGGGTAGGACTTTACCTACACGATGATTGATAACTGATTAACCGCGCTAATATTCTGAATATTCAATTCAAGGAGTCTCGCCTTCCGCCAAAATCATCACAGCTGCGTCTAATTCCGCCACCTAGTCATAAAAACAAAAATTAACTTACTAAATCTAACCTATTTGCGCTTTAATTAGATTCCCAATTGCCATGAAAAGAAATTCGCAACTATCCTTTTCTCCTTTCCTACTTCTTTGTCGGATCCTCAGTTAATTTTCTCGTTGTCGGAGTAGGGCTCGAACCTACACAGGGAAACTTCCCCACCGGAGTCAAAGTCCGGCGCACTGCCAATTATGCGATCCGACAATATTGCAGAGAGAAAGGGATTCGAACCCTTGGCCCAGTTTCCCGAGCACTGCCTTTCCAAGACAGCGTAATCGACCACTCTACCATCTCTCTATTTGTAGTGAGGGAGGGACTCGAACCCCCGATCAAAAACTCTAACCAACTGAGCTACCTCACAATATACATTTAACAATCACCATTACAAGGTGATTCGCAATGTCCAAAATAATCACAAACTTGTCTATATCCAGTTGAAGAAGTTGGATCATACCAAGATGATCCAGGATATCTTATAACTCTAGTTGGTACATCTTTAGAATTTGCTTTTTCACAAATTTCTCTCCATTTAGAATTTCTTTTGTCTGCTCTAGCTTTAGCTCTTGCTTTCTTTTTCAGAATTTTCTTCTCTCTCGTCATCTGCATCCAAGGTTAAATAAATGTAAGAATTATATAAATGCTCGTCATGTTTTAATTCAGGATTAATATACCATGAATAGTCACAATTCCAAATAGAATGCCAAACACCTTTTAAAAATTCCTTTTCATCTATGATATTAAGTGCGTCAAAGGTACAAACCAAGGTTGAACTTAGATATTTTCTAGCAAGACTTCTTGAGAAATTTCTTAAAGCTTTAAATTTTTCAGGATCACCATTTTCAAAAGTTCCGCCAAAAAATTTACAAGTATTTTTCCACTCTTCATCTAACCTATCATGTTCAGCTGTATCTTCTGCTGATACTTGAATAATCTTTTTACCGCTACCGTAAATTAAATCAACTGATAAAGTAGGCAAATACTTACTAGCTATAATATTTCCAATCTGAACTCCTAATTGATATTCAGCTGTCAATGACTTGATGTATTCTCTTCTTTTATTAAGAAAATATTCATCATCATGTCTATCTAATATCTCTTTGACGTATTCGCTTCTCATTTGATTTAAAATTTAAGAGCTATCTAACACTTGTACTTCATGTTAGAAGACTTGTATTATCCCTTCAATAGGGTATATATACCATTTCTGACTTATCTTGTCACTCTTGTGCCTCTAGTCAGACTCGAACTGACACGTCTTTCAACACTAGATCCTAAATCTAGAACGTCTACCAATTTCGCCATAGAGGCATTAGACTACCATATGGGATTCGAACCCATGATCTTCGGGCTGCTCTGCCCACGTGCACAACCTACATACACCAAATAATAGTAACTACAACAATAGAACTTCAGCAAAAATTCTACCATCGAAGACTTGTTAAGTCTTATTTAAAATGTTGCTGCATTTTGTTAGACTCTCAAGTTTTGTACCTAGGGAGGGACTCGAACCCTCACGACCTCAATGATCAATGCATTTTAAGTGCATCTTGGCTACCTGTTACAACACCTAGGCAAATTAGTGGAGCGTCTCTTTCGATATCCACTCAGATTACGTTCTTTCGAAGAGGCTTGATCTGGCCCAATTTAACTATCAGAGAAAACAACAGAGAGGGTTTTTCTTATTTTACGTGCTCTACCAGGCTGAGCTATCTCCCCAGATTTAAATTTGTGGGGAGAGATGGATTTGAACCACCGACACCGTCCTTTCAATGGAATTTCGAAGTAACTCTCTATTTCACTACTGACTTTATCTTTATTAATAAATCCTTCTGACTTATTAATTCTGTTTTTTCTGCAATCTCTTTGATTCTTCTTTTAGGAATATCATAATGTGGATAAGGTTTAGAATGAAACCAACATCTTTTTATTCCTAAATTCTGAGCCATTAAATGTAAATTTTCAACTGAATAAGGTTCACATATTAAATGTCTCTTATTATCAGAATAAAATTTCATTTTGAATATACAAATATAGTAACTAAATCTCTATTTGTTAAATCTTTTGAAACTATTTTCACTAATCTGAATAATTTCAGGACCACCTATAAATTCATCTAAATTAACACAATCCGTATAACTCATAGCTGATCTTAGATAGTCTTCAAAGTTTTCTAACCACTGATCTAGTGTATATTCAACTTTATGAATTCTATTGACACCTTCTGAAGTTTTTAACACCTTATTACCCATAGCAGCTTGTGCTTCTTTGGTGCTCATGCCTCTAAACTTCTTATAAAGAGTTCCACCGTCCTTTAAGTATTCTCTCCAATTAGTATCATATTGATCGATTTTATTGCCTAGTTTATTCAAGGTAGAAGGTTCATATGTATCTCCAGCACTTTCTAAACACTTATTAAATATACTTCCTAACATTACAAAATCTGCACCTAAGGCAAGAGCTTTAATAACATCGGAATACTTTTTAAAACCACCATCTGCTACAATTTTAGGACCATATCCTAAGTTTAGCTTGATTTGATAAATTTCTTTAATCAATGAAGCCATAGGATATCCTACTCCCACATTGGCCGTTGTAAGACAGCCTCCTCCATTACCGATTCCCGCTCTAATATAATCAACTCCAGCTTCAGCGTATTCATAATAACTATTAGGATTAGCAACATTACCAGCCATAATAATCAAATTTCTACCATATGCTCTTTTAGCATCTCTGATTGCTGAAATCAATTCACTCATATGACCATTTGCAATATCAATAAGCACCTTATCCTGAAATTTTTGATTATTCAATTGAGATATTTTGTTATCTATGTCAAATCCAAGATAAATTGATTTAAATTCAGAAAGACTCATTGAAGTAAAAGCTCTTTCGTGATAGTTTTCTACTTTTCCTTTAAACATTGTTCTTGGAATAGCAACATTAACTCCTCTCTTTAAAAAAAGATCTAAGTTTTTTTCGTCAATTACAGTGTCCATAGGTGCAACAAATAAAGGCAAAGCAGCATCTTTTGTTGGATGTACATCTTTTCTAGAACGAATTTTACTTATTCTAGCAGGAGCAATCAAAATATCATCAAAATCTATTTTCATGTTTTAATTTAAAGTCGGACGTGATGGATTCGAACCACCGTGTGGGATGCCTGAGTTACAGTCAAGCGCAATCGACCTCTCTGCCAACGTCCGATAATTTGTTGAGCGGGTGGGATTTGAACCCACGTTTGAAGTTATCTCAAGGTACCGCTACAGGTATAGTGCTTATAAGGCACCACTGCTACCGCTCAATGTTAGGCCATAACAAGATTCGAACTCGTATCTTGGAGTCCGTAGCTCCGTATTCTTCCAGTTGAACTATATAGCCAAAGTGGGGCAAGTGGGAATCGAACCCACATCTCCGGATTTTCAGTCCGGCTCGAACTGACCAACTGCGCTATCACCCCAATTTTAATCAGAGAAAAGATAAGAAACATTAAACTAAAGGAGTCGAACCTTTAATGCCTTTTGGCAGTCAATTTTTAGGATTGATGTGTTTACCAATTTCACGAAGTAAGTCTCTTAATTACTACTGATTGTCAAGTAGATAGGAATTGAACCTATCCAAGGGTATCTATAGCTACCGCAAGAAGCCTTTTACTTGAATTTCGGTACGGACGATGGGATTCGAACCCACGAGGAAATCACTTTCCGACGCCTTGAAAGAGCGTTGACCTAAGCCACTAGTCGACGTCCGCATATTTAATTTTTAATTAATCATTATAAGCAATTGATTAGATTTGTTTAATCGGTGACACCTAATAAAAGATAATTATCTTTATATGGTACCATATATCTAATTAGTTGCTAGTACTAGAAGTCATTGATTTAACTTTCATCATATCAATCAATTTTTCCGTTGCATTATTTTCTCTATAATTGATATAGATTCCGAAAAATCTAAAAATAAAGCCTTTTACATTTGTATAAGGTTTATAAGTCCAAATCCATTGATTGATTGTTTTGAAATCGTAGTAAAAAATGCTACAATATGAGATAGATGTTTTCATTCTTTTAAATTTTAGAAGCCCCGCGGAGAGTCGAACTCCGGTTATGGATTTAGAAGATCCAAGTCTTTCCTGTTAAACGACGGGGCCATTTCAGCGGAAGATGCAGGGATCGAACCTGCGCTACTTTAACGTAGTCCACTGTTTAGCAAACAGGACTATTTCCTCTCTAGCAATCTTCCATTTATTTGTCGAAGAGGGGAGACTCGAACTCCCAGCCTATCGCTCCCAAAGCGATTAATCTACCAATTGATATACTCCTCGTTATGTTGGAGATGATGAGACTCGAACTCACATCTTCACTTTCGTTACTTTCTTGCTCCCAAAGCAAGCCGGAAACCATTTACCGATTACATCCCTATATTAAAGTTGCCGAGACCGGGGGATTCGAACCCCAACCTGCGCATAGACAGTGCGTTATGCAGCCATTACACCACGGCCTCGGTATTTATTTTGCTGACTCGGTAGGATTCGAACCTACGATGGAACTTTCGTTCGGCAGATTAACAGTCTGCTACCATCGGCCTCTCGGTCACAAGCCAAAATTAAAAAATTGGTGAACGACGGGACTCGAACCCGCAAACTCTACGCGAGTACCAGAGCCACAATCTGACATGTCTACCATTTCCATCACGTCCACCGTATTAAAATATTCATTGATTATTTTTCTTTAAAGTTCTTCCAATTCTGAATCCATCTGGCACGTTTTGATCTTTCTTTATTTTCTTAGTATTAATACCGTCCGTGATCCATATGGTACCAAATTGAGAGTTTCTTTCTCCGCTTTGACTGATAGAATTTGCAATAGAAATTCTATCCTTAGTTTTTTCACTATGTTTTTTCCCATGAAAATGTTTAGTATTAGGATTATGTATACCAGTTTTTCTAATAAAAGAACTTATACCACCTTTACTTGATACTAATCTCATCTTATCAGGATTTTTTCTCCATGTAGATAAACCTCCAGATTTAGATCTTAAGAACTGAGTTTCTTTAGATGATCCACCATATCCACCCTCTTTTAAATTCATACATTGTGGATCATCTTTCCATAAATTATCAATAATTTCCTTTTCTCTATTTGCTAGAGATTTTCTATTATCTAGAAATTCTAAAATCTGTCTATTGTGATTTTCTAATCCATATTTATTTATAGAATATCTTAATATTTTACCTGAACCCATATAACCGTCATCTATATTATCAGTTGAATGCATTCCAATATAATATCTTTCAGTTATAGTACAAATAGTTTTATAGATATAATGGTACTTATATTGTTTTCTTGGCATTATTCGTTTATGATATATATTCGAATAAAGTACAAAAAGGACGAGGAAGAGGAGGGACTCGAACCCTCAAGCCGGCTCATCACCGACACGGCAGTGTTCAAGACTGCTGCCTTACCAGTTAGGCTACTCTTCCATTAGTTACAAGATGTCAATGAACTCTTTTCTTACCGAATCTCTTCAGTAGAGTTTACTTTTATAATTTCTCCAGTATCTAGAAGTTGTTCATAAAGACCATCTTCTTCATACCATTGAATTTTTAAGATTTCGTTGAAAAGCTTTTTAAAATTACCCTTATAGATAGTTTTAAGAATTTCATACCTTTCTTCTACATGAAAGATATTCTTTTCACCATTTCGATATGTGATATAAAAAGCTTTCATATTTTTTCTTTAACAATTATAGTCAACGTCTTTGACTAAGAAAAACTATAAAGAAAAAAAAATCCCTAGATCTGGACCTAGGGATTATCAATATTTCTATCAACTTCACCCTAGATATCCACTGCTATCTAATAGATAGGACTCATGTCTAAACTGATTTGAATCAGAATTACAAGGTCGTGATATGTTGAGTGAAAAGTTCATTTCAATTTGTATAATTTATATATCCTAGATCCTTTGAAAAGTATGACCTTTCCAAAAAATAATTGAGAGAAAATTAACGACAGGGTTTAAAAGAAAAATGATGGAATCGAACCACCGACCTTAAGTCCCTAACACTTACACTCTACCGCTGAGCGAATTTTTCGAAGTAACTGTCGTTGTTACTACTCAATCGCGGGGGTGATAGGAATCGAACCTACTTGAATATGTTATTAGCATATTATTAACCGAAGTAACTCAAGATGTTACTACCTAAGGAGGAATTTCATCTGAATTTGTGAAAATTCACCCCCATATTATTAAATAGAGAAAATCATGAAAGAGTGGGTTGTTGAAACATAAAGGAGGTTTTCGAAGTAACTCTTTCAATTACTACTATTTGAAGCACTAAAAATTTATCCAAGATTTAGTACTTTAAAAGGATAGGGAAAACTTAATAAGAGTTTGAGTTGAAGTTTAAATATCACAAATTTATTTCGAAGTAACTCTTACTATTACCACTATTCGAGGAGAAGCGCTTTTGACGGCGTATACCTAAAGTATACTTCTCCAATTTAAGAGAGAAAGGTTTAAATGAGTGTAACTGTTAAATAACCAAAATCTGCGAAGTAACTCATTTAATTACTACTCTTATTATTTATAAGCAGCATCAAGAATTTGTTTAGACTCTTGATGCTGAATTTTTAAATTTCGATCTTTTCAATTTCTTTAACAAGATCGGCATAACCTCTGGTCATACCTTCCATCAAGTTAAAGATTTTGTCAGACCAACCAGCAATCTGGTGTACATTTAAACTCTTATCGAATACTGATGTACCACTAGTTTGATGGATATCAACGCTGATTACGTTGGCATGTGGATTAACTTTTCTAAATTCTTTAAAAAGTTCTTGAAAGCTTCTTCCATTGGAAGTATCCCATTTACCAACTTTACCGCGTCCGTAGAAATTGGTACCAGATCCAATAACTTGGTCAGAGAAGATAACTACGTTGTTGATATGTATCTTGTTAGCTACACAATCAGCAAAGAATTCATAGATACCATGCTCAGTACCGCCACCACATTTTGATCCTTCGGCGTAAGTTTCAGCGTTGTTCTTCAAGATGCCTTTACTTCTATCAATATTCTTGATAGGAATAAGTCTGTCACCAAACAATCCCATAAAAACATTATCTTGAGTTTGCATCAACATACAACCGAAAAGGTTACCAATCATTGCTGTAGTAACTTTACTGAAAGCAGATACAGTTGAAGCACCTCCACCGTCTCCTCTTACAGAACCTGAGTGGTCAATCAAGATTGCAGTGTTACCTACAAGCTTTGGAATGTTATGACAAGCATGATTCATTGCTGTATCAAGTGCTTTACATACTCTGTCGACAAGATTAGTCTTGTTTTCGCTTTCAAACTGAATGACTGAAGAAGATTTTGGTGATGCCTTGATCTTACTTACCATTTCATAAGCCATTGCAAATCTGAAAGGTAACAATCTTGAGTTGATGATCTTGTCCTTGTTTTCAAGAAGTCTACAAACATCTTCAACTTTATCAGGTGTCAAGTTGATGATGTCAACAAGATTTCTGATTGTGTTAAAAATAGGATTGTCTCCGCCGTTGTTCTCAAGGGTTGATACAATAGCTTCAGTCTTTGCTGCTACTTTGTCAGTAGCTGTTTGGCCTGCTTTTGACTTTTCTTTTTCCAGGATTTTAGTTGTATAAAGTCCTTCCAAACTTTCTCCATTCATCAATCTGCGATAAGCTTCTTGGTTCTTAGAGTTAGGTTTTGGGTGAAAAAGATTAACAAGGTCAATCAAAGAAATTTCTTTGCTATTCATCTTGTACTTATCGATTTGATAAGCATCAAGTCTTTCAAGGCTCATTCTGAAACCTTTCTTGATAGCATTGACAATTTTCTTTTTAGAAGCGTCAGCATTCAATACATTAAAGTAGTATGCCAAAATTTCAGACATGTCATCAGGTCTTACTACAATCTTGTTGTAGAATCTAGATGCCCATTCTTTACCTGATACTCTTTTGGAGAGTTCTCCAGCAAGCAAATGAGAACTTGATCTCATGTTAGCTTCACGTCTTGCATAGAGAGCAAGTTTAGCTACAAATTCCGGATCACATTTATCTGCAGCTACTTTAATACGATTAACTATTTCGTTTTCTTTTTCGTAGTAAGAACTTTGTACAAATGTAGTAAGTACTGTAGCTACAAGTTCTTCTTTTGCAGAAAGCTTGTAAGCCTTTTCTCCCATCAAATTAGTTTCTGTAGGAGTCACTGGTTGTTTTGTTGAATTGAATTTACTCATTAACACTAAAAATTTAGGTGATTAAAAATTGTTTGTTTTAATTATGTATAAAATTAGAACATTGTTTAGTTAAAATAAACACTTTTTGAAAAAATTTTCAAAAAATTAAAGCCTCTAGAGTAAGTGTTTAGTCTAACTTATTGCCGCATTTAGGACAATATTTCCAGTTAGAATTTCTAACTCTAGTTCCACATTCTGTACAATAATGTCTGATTTCTGAAGCTTCTACTACCTTGGTAGAAATTGGTAAAATTTGATAGTTAAACTGCGAAAGATAAGTATTAAAATTTCCATCAGTTGAAGAAAACTCTTGACTTGAATAATTACCTTTTTCTACTCTACCAGTTTCTATTTTATTAGAAAAATCTGAACTAAAATTAACATAGCTACTCGTAGTGAAGGTAGGTCGACTTAAGTCAGCACTATTACCACCAGAATTATACAATCTAAAGTTGTCAGACGAACCATTAATCCAAGTAATACCTGGTGAGTTAATCCACCCAAAATTTTCTTTGTAAAAAACTATTGATACTTTGCCGTTATTTGCTATAGCTGATTTAGCTTCTTTAGTATCTTCTACATTATAAGTAGAAAACTTGAATTTTTTCTTTTCTGATAAAAATCTTTCTAGAAAAACTCTTTGGCCTGGATTAAGAACTATTTGCATATTTTCACTGCTTCCATTGAGAGTGATTTGTGCCATAATTCTTTCAGAGAAAGGGTTGTAAAGTTCTATCTCGAATTCATCGTTATCGTTAAGATAGACTTTTGAGTTGTCGTAGATCTTAAGTCTACTTTTGTTTCTAGCGAGCCATGCTCCAGCCGAAACTGTTTGTGTTGAATAATATTTCATAACTTCTTTTTTTATTTTGCAAATCTTAATGTGACTTTTACATCACTTGGCTGTTAAACCTAAGACCTACAACTAGAGGCTTTGATTATTTATTTAAGAAGTCTAGAAATGTTTAGAAAATAAAAAAGGACTGAGAATATATATTCTCAGTCCTAATCAAATCAATTACAATCAAAATTATCGTAGATTTCCAAAAGGAATTTTCTCTACTCTTGCTTCTTTTCCGTTAAGAATTTCAATAAACTCTTTTACTCCTGCATCAAGATCATCGCCGCGATATCTCATGATAGGTGCGGATGTTAAATCAGGTCTACCTGTTCTTGTTGCTTTTTGAGCAATTATGTACCAACCAAGGTTGCCCATTTGATACTTTAGGACCACATAGTGATCTTTACCTACCTTAATGTGTTTACCAGATGTTTTGGTATCTGACTTTACATCCTTGATTAAATCCGGTTCAATTCTCTCTTTACTCATAGTAAAATTTGTTTATATTTTTATTTATTAGAAGAAGTTTTCATAGCATGCCCAACCTTGTTCATCTTAACCAAGCTTTCTGTAATCAAAGTTCTGATTCTGACACCACTTAATTGGTATTTTTCAGCAAGAGCATCAATACACATTTCATAATCTTTGTCAATTCCAAAATGATCTATGATGATATTTTTTTCTCTTTCAGTTAATCTGGAAATACATTTAGAAAGAAGCCACTGATTATATTCATTCATGTCAGCTTTCTTGAATTCATCGTCAGATGCTAAAGTTTCTCCGTAAGTAGTTTCGTTATCGGCAGATGTAGTATCTTCAATACTTTTCATAATTACAATAGATTCGTCATTCTTCGAACGATCGTGAATAACATTTTTAGGCAATCTTACAGTAGAATTCTTTTGTAAGATGCATGCAATAATATTATTCTTGATCCAATAAGATGCATGACTTGTAAATCTTGTAGTGTGAGAAAGATCAAAATGATCCAAAGCCATTACAAGACCGAGATTGCCTTCTTGCACCAATTCATCACGATCAACACCCATACCAATGTATTTAGATGCGATCGAAACAACTAACCTGAGATTTGAGTTAATGAGCTTTTCTTTAGCTCGAGTATCTCCAACAAGAGCTTTAACCAAGAGTTCTCTTTCTTCTTTTGCGGAAATTACGGAATACTTGCGTACGTCTTTAAAATAGATTTGCATGATTAGTTGTATTAGTATTACAAAATTACAACTATTTCTTTTACGGAAAAAATTTTTTTACAAAAAATTTGCGTTTAGTTCAAAATTAATTTCATAGTTTTCCTGATAAAAAGCTAATATAGCTCCTAGTAAAATCGATAGTTCTCCTGCAAATGTTCCATTAAGAGTAATCTTAACTTTATCTCTGTCTAGCTTTGACAAAATTATATGGTAAATCAAAGAGTCCATAAAACTGGTAAAATCTGCTAGCCATAAGGAAGGACTTTCTTCATATTTTGTATACCTGTCAACAAAAACCTCTATCTGATCGACGCCTTTAAAACATCCAGCAAGATCATTAAGCTGGTCAAGAGTTAAAAGATTAAACTGAAATGGTATCATTTGCATTTCAGTAAAGTTAGACAAACTGGTACTTTCCTGTAAATTATCTACAACTATAATTTCAGAATTTCCTTTTAACGATTCAATGTAAGATAAGCCATCTTTGCAGAAACCACCTATGACAAGTATTTTATTCATTTTATAACAATTTCAGATTCGACTAATGAAACATTTAAAGTAGATCCCTTTTTACTCTTTTTACCTATAATAAAGTCTAGAATTTTATTTTCAATTTCCTTTTGCAAAATCCTATCAATATGTCTTGCTCCATATTTTTCATCAAAGGCAAGTTCATTAAGTTTTTCATTAGCTTCTTTTGAAATTTTTATCTTGTATCCAGCTTCTTCAATTCTTTCTGTAAGATCTTTCAGTTTAATATTTAATATAGTAGTAATAGATTCTTTAGATAGAGGCTGCATAACTACTACATCATCAATTCTATTCAGAAACTCTGGACTAAATTTAGTTTTAATTTCTTCTTGAATAACCTTATTAAATTCTGCAGAATCAGACGGTTTAGTATAACCTACAGTAACCCTTTTTGTTTGAGCTTTATGAACTCCAATATTGGAACTCATGATGATAAGAGTGTTCTTAAAGCTGATTTTTCTACCTGCTGCATCTTGAGTCATACCAGAGTCCATTACACCTAAAAAGAAGTTAAGAACATCTGGATTAGCTTTTTCTACTTCATCTAAAAGAATTACTGAATAAGGCTTTTGTCTTACTTTTTCTGTTAGACCTCCGCCTTTATCAAATCCTACATAACCTGGAGGAGAACCTATTAATCTAGAAATTGTATGTTTTTCAGAGTACTCTGACATGTCAACTTTAATTAAAGAATCTCTTGTATTAAATAAATACTCTGCAAGTTTTTCGGCAATCATAGTTTTACCAATACCGGTACTACCTACAAGAAGAATATTACCAATAGTACCACGCTTCTTAGAAAGTCCTAAGCGATTTCTAATAATTGAATTTGAAATTTTTGCAACAGCTTCCGATTGACCGATAATGTTAGAATTTAAATAAGGCTCAAGTCCACCTAACCATTCAGATTCATCTTTTGAAAGTTTGCTTAATGGAATTCCAGTCATTTTAGAAATTACGGAATAAATTTCATCGTCAGTAACTTCATATCTAGTTGCATCTAATTTTTTGGCATAGTCAGATTTAATCTTTTTAAGCTCTCTTAAGAGCTCATCCTTTTCATCCTTTAGCTCCTGTGCAATTTCGTAACGCTTTGTAAGTACAGCTTTGTTTTTTTCTTCTTCAATTTTCTTTAAGCGCTCTTCCATTTTTTGAACACTAGGAGGAACTTTTGCATTTTTAATAAAGCAATTAGAACCTGCTTCATCTAAAATATCAATTGCCTTGTCTGGAAAATTTCTATTATGGATATACTTATCAGAAATGTCTACAATAAGTTCTATAATTCTAGAAGAATATTTTACTTTGTGAAATTCTTCATAAGACTTCTTAACTTGTTCCAGGATAAAAACTGTTTCATCGCGAGAAGGCTCTTCTATTACTATTTTTTGAAATCTGCGTTCTAAAGCTGCGTCCTTTTCAATTGAAGTTCTATACTCATCATAAGTAGTTGCTCCAATACATCTAATTTCTCCGCGAGCAAGAGATGGTTTAAGAATATTTGATGCTTCAGTGCCACTGCCTTCGCCTGCACCGACTAGGGTATGAATTTCATCAAAAAAGATAATGATATGCTTGTTAGCCTTAGCCTCCTCGATGATAGCCTTTAACCTCTCTTCAAATTGACCACGAAGTTTGGTACCAGCCAAAAGAGTTGCCATATCAAGTTCCAAGATTCTTACTCCTTGCAATGAAAAAGAAGACTCTCCTTTCTCTATCATATTGGCAAGTTTTTCAACAATTGCAGTTTTACCTACGCCTGCGCTGCCGACAATGACTGGATTATTTTTCTTTTTTCGACCTAGAACTTGAATAAGTCTCAATACCTCATCATCGCGACCTACAATTTGGTCAAGTTTACCTTCTTTTGCAAGTTGCGTAATGTCTCTGGCAAATGTGTCAAGGTAAGGAGTTTTTGTCGAAGATGTTTTTAATGGAATGCTGTCTTGAAATTCGTCTTTTTCGAACATTGAACAATTTTTATAAAATTAGACAAAGGCTTTGAGATATTATAATAATATATCTAGAAAGTTATTTAACAAAGAACTGCACTTTTTTCTAAATCTAAAAGAATTTTAGATGTAGGATTTAAATGACCTGAAACACCACAAGTTCCGTGAAATCCTAGCTCATTAGATTGTCCAGACGAACCCTTTTTATTATCTTGTACATCTATGGATTCAGTCTTTTTATCAAAAACTAGATTAAGATGATTTTTAATCATTTTAGTTTGTTCAGGTGTAATAGATTCAGGATTTTCTATTTCAAAAAATCCTTGTAACCAATACACAAAATCTCTACTTGTCATGTTATTATTTTTTATCAATTCTTTTAGATAACCATTCATCATATCTGTCTGTGATTTCAATTAAAATTTTATTTCTAACGATATCAGATCTTTCAAAGACATGATGATAAACTCCATTAATACCGTCAAGCATATTGATAAAATCCATTAATCCAGAATTCTTTCTGTTAATGTCAACTTGTTTGGTATCACCAAGAATAATCAGTTTACTGTTTTTACCCAAACGAGTCAAGGCAAGAATAAGCTGTTCGTGTGTTGCGTTCTGAATTTCATCTGCAATAATAATTACATTATCATAAGTTGCACCTCTCATATATGCAAGAGGTTTGAATTCAAACTGATGCCATTCAAACATTTGTTTTCTAAGTTCTTCTGGGATCAATTTATCAATGTTTGAAATAAAACTTTCTAAATATGGGTCAGTTTTGTCTTTGATATCACCAGGTAAGAATCCAAGATTTTCACCAGATTCCTTGATAGGCTTTACTAAGAAGATTTGTTTGTATTTGGATTCTGAGAAAAGACTTAGCGCAGTATAAAGTGCCGAGTAAGTCTTAGCTGTATTATGTGACGATACTCCATTTAGAGTCCAGTATCGGTGATTAGGATGTAATACTTCTAAATCATATACTGTTGTTTCATCAATTTTTTCCTTATTGATTAGTCTTATATCAGTTTTTGAAACTATTTGATGATCTGATGAAAGATCAATTGCTTGAATCCAACCTTCACTAGTCTCTATTAAATGATCAGTAGAGCATTCAAGAGTTGAATCATCACTAAAAGTCAATTTAATACATTCTCTTTCTTTAGTTACTATATCTCCAACCATCTGCCAACCATCTGGCGTATCTATTAAAATGTCTGCAGTTTGATAGTTATCGTAAAGATCTTTTACATTTATTGTTATGCATTCATCCTCATAAGAAACTCGTTTAGCTTGATCCTCTGAAAAAGGAACTTCTGGTAATACATACACTCTAAGCTTTTCATTTTTGGTTAAGCATCCAGCCGGCCCAGTACAAAAAATAATTTGATTTTGTTTTATAGCTTCATAAAATTCTCTTTGTCTTCCGCTTAATCTGATTTTTTCTAAATACTTCGCCGGCACATCAAATGTTGTGATAGGCTTCTTAGTTTTTTGAGTCATAATTTTCTTTTTTTAAAATTTCTTGAAGTTTACTATTTAATTCCGCATCACCAGAGATAAGACCATCGGTTAGTAATATGTCATAATTGCTAATTATATTGCGTATATCTGAAAGTGCGTATGTATTTAAGAAGCTAATGAAGAGTTGTTTAGATAGGAAAAGTTTTTTCACTTATGCTGAATGATACTTTGTTAAAATTCCTGAAATAAGTGCGCCTTTTTCGTTAATAAGATGGCGCGTATCTTCTGTAAATTTACCTTTTTTCAAAACTAATTCGCATGAAAGAATTCCAATCATTTTACCGCCAGCAGCAATTAAAGGAATCATGTAAATACTTTTAGTACCAGTGTTTTCTACAGTATATTCTAGACCAAATCTAAATTCGTCAGGATTAGCAAAATCTTTTACATAGATCATGTCGTTATGTAAAAGTTCCATAAAAACCTTGTTAAAAAGAGAACATGGTATATTTTGAAATTCTGGCATTATTCTAGAAACGCCTGGTCTAGAAGCTTCATGAAAAATACTAAACTTTTGAATAGACTTTTTGCTAGGATAAAAATTACCGCCATTATGGAATTGTGCAATCCATACTCTATCAACATTTGTCAGTTCAAGTATTTGGGTAATTTCGTGATCAACTAGATTGTTCAAGTTAACTTCTAGTTTGAGTTTTGAATTAACGTCGACTGAAAATGCTTTTTTTAAGTATAATTTGGACCATTCAAGGGCAACTGGTCCTATTATAGTTGTTAACATTGCTATTACTATAGTAGCAATGATTTGAATCAATTCGAGGTTCAAAACTTAATAAAATTTTAATTATTTATTTAAGCTTTGAACCTCGATTTATAAATCAAAGAAGATCTAGTCAGTTATTTTATTCAGCTGATTCTGGACCCTGTGTAACTGATTCGTCGTCAGTTGTTTGTGTTTCAGTTTTTTGATTGACTAATTGATTAATTTCTTCATCGTCAATCTTTAAATTTCTGAGTTGCAATTCATCATCATATTCTGAAAGAACTCTGTGGATATCCTGATATTCCTTATTTCTTTTATCAATAGATTCCATAGCCTTTTGAATACTGTCACCAATAACAGTAAGAATTTTAATGTACTCGCGAGCTTCAAAATATCCATTACCTTTAAATCCTAAAAGGAAGTTATACAGGTTACTTACACTTGAATGCTTTAATTCAACTACTTCTTGATTTACTGAAACATTTTTCAAATCAGAATAAAGAGCAAGGAGACCGCCAGAAGTTTTTGCATCCCATGGGGCATCTTTCTCAAGATACTTTTTAATGAAAGACATTGCCTTTGATGTAATATCAATAGGATATCTAGTTTGTTGAATTTCTTCAAAGAAGAGTTTAGATTTAACTAACTGTGCTTTTGCTGCATCTAAAAGTTCGTCATTTGACATAGAAGTCAAAGGATTAACATTATCATCAGTTGAAGTTTCTGCTGCTTGATTAACTTGATCTAATTCTTCTACAGTTTCTACAGCTGATTCTGCTTTTTTAGTTTTTGCCATGATTGATAAATTAATGTGTTTTTTATTTTATGAGATTTGTAAGATTTGTTTAGTACATTTGCATAGAATTTTTAATAGCTTTTAGGATACCATCACCTCTAACGGAATCTTCTTCTATTACTGCGCCTTCTCCCCATTCATTCCAAGCAAAAAGAAAAAGATAAGGATCCTTTTCATCTTGGATATCCATTAACATGATTTTAAGGTGATCTTCGAAATCTGCGGCATTATCTTCTATGTCTATTGTCGCAGCTCTACCTAAAGCTCTTGGCGAACTGTCCCAGCCTGTATAAGTTCCTCTAAAAAGTCTTTTATCACAGGGATATCCAGGTAAAAGATCTGTTCTGAAACCTTCAATTGCTTTCCATTTCTTTTTTGCACTATGAAGAATTAAATTAGGAGATGATGAAATGGGAGTTTCAAATCTATTAATCCACATTGGATTGTATTCTACGTAACCATCAACGTTAGGATTGAAAAAATCCTTTGTGTCTACAAATGAATTCATGATTTGTAAAAAATAGACTCCATCAAATCCATGATCTTTAGCCAATTGATTCCAATACTCTTGCAAAGGCTTAAATTTGCTTCCAAGATGACCTATTCTATAGATCAAAAAGACCGGTTTATTTTCTATTAAGATGTAGTTTTTATGCTTGAAAAAGTTTAAAAGATATTCAAAGTGTTCCTTCCATTCCTTTTTATCTCCATAATCTTGTTTGATAAGATATTCATGTTCTAAACCATCCCATCTCTTTGTCCAGGGTTCATTTGCCCATTCGAGACAAAAGGGCATGTCAGGTTCGCCGTCTTCTAACATTTTTTCAAGTACTTCATACATCACCTTTTTTCCTGGATGACTAGAGAACCAAAAATGATAAAAGCAAAATCCATGAATACCTGCTTCTTGGGCTTTTTCTCTCTGTATTTTTCTTACATCTTTATCTCTAAGATCGTAATACTCTTGTGGGTATTTGATTTGATGATCTTTAAAGAAAGGTTTAGCAGATTTAAGGTTGTTCCATTCCGTAAATCCTTCACCCCAAAATTTATTGTTTTCAGCAAATGGATAAAATTGTGGTAAATGAAATGCTATAATTTTTGGTGCACTCATACTAAGTAAATTGGGTATTTAAGTTCTTTACAAATGTTAAAAAATACTCTTTCGACAGCATGCGCAAGTTGACCGTCAGTATTAAAATTCAAATTTTGGTAATTACCTTTTTCAAAATTGGAAAACTCTAAACATTCTTTAATAGGAATTAAAATGTCAGTTTTACATGCAAACATCGTACCTGCTAAAAATTCTATTTCTCTGTTGTTTATGGAAAGTTTAGAAAGAATATCTTCAAAATATTCTTTATTAGAACCGATACTTCTTGAAATATGTTTAGACGTACATACTATTCCATGAGTATCTAAAAGCTTGAGAGTTTGATTAGCAACAGATTTGTCTAAAAGAATTGCACTTAGGAGATTTTTTCTCCAGTTCTTAGAAGTATTTTCTTTTAGATGCGGTGATTTTTTAGTATGAACTAAAAATGCTTTAGAATATTCCTTAAGATCGATATTAGACAAAAGACTAACAAAACCTCCAATATCTCGACCTCTATTTTCTTGTTTAAAAATCTTAAAGTTATAACCGTAAAGCTGACTTTCTAATCTTTTGGTCATTTCATCCGGATCATCAGGTCCATTTGATACGACATTAATATAGATGTCTATATTGTTCAAGTTTTTAATGTAAGAACAAATTTCATCTATTACGTCAAGATAAAAGCAGTGAAAAAGAACTAATACTTTATTTCCTGTTTGATTTCTTTTAACTGTAGTATTTTTAATTTGTAAAGGACTATATGCTAAATTTGCAACGGGTTTTTCCTTTAAGTACTGCCTGTGTTCATTGCGACCGAATCTCAACCAATGTCTTTTTGCTCCTTCTTCAGTATGAATACCTACTCTACCTAGATCTGGATTAAGAAAAAGATATTCTTGCCAATTAAAGTCTTTAGGTAAATTAACCATGTGAATTTTTTCCTCCATTTAAGTGTGTTATTCTCATATTAGATAGTCTTAGGTGTTTAAATCCTAATTCAAAAGTAATTTTAGAAAGTTCAGTATCAACACCAATAAAATTTTTAGTTAAATTTGCTATTTCAGAAAACGCAGATTGATTCCAAAGAGAAAATAAGAAAGGATTTCCTGCTCCGCCACAATCTCTAATTTCATCTTCTGATGAATAAATGACTTTATCTGCATACCAATGTTTATGTACTGGATAACAGTCAATTCCATTATTTTGATAAAATGGACCTATGCTAGCAATTCTTTCTTTTTCATTAAATTTTAAATAGTAATGAAAAAGTTTTTCAAAAACTCTGATATCTGGAATAGCATCTGATTCTATTGTTAAAATAGGTAGATCGTTTTGTAATTGAGTTGCCGCTAAATAAAGAGAATTTCTAAGATTTCTAACAACTGGATTTTTAATAACTTTTATAAAACTAACCTTCGAAAGATCTTCTAAAATTTCTCGAGACTTATCATCCGTTGAATTGTCAACAATTAGAACTTGCTGAAAATTATCTTTATGTTTATCTAACCAATTTACAATATTCCAAATATTGTCAAACCAATTACAGGTTGTAATAATTACATTTACTTTGAACATAAGTGCTTGATACTTTGGTAAAAGTTAAAAGAATCTTCATCTATACAAGATTTAAGCCATTCAATACCTTTGTCAGTATTCCATCTAAATCTAGCATTATGACCAGCTCCACCCGTTACACCGATACCATGTTTGATACCGATTGCAATAGGCTTTTCTGTTTGATTTTTCTCTGCTATTGCAGTAGAAGAATGTGCTCTCCATAGATGTAGATCAGTAAAAGCATAATTATCAAGAGGCCATGTTAAATTACCAGATTTGATACCTATACATGTAGAAAAAGCAGATGCTCTGCCGATATGATTATCGTAGTGACATTTATCAACTCCAATATGATAGTAATAAGTTTCCTCTAAACCAAAAAGTAAGGGTCTTTTATTAGCTAACCATCTATTATACATATACTCTATGTATGTAGGATGGTACCAATCATCATCCTCCCAAAAGACTAAAAAGTCTACATTCATGTCTTTAGCTTTTTGATATCCTATTCTATAGCGATATGTAATATCTTTGTCTTTTCCTTTTGGTGGGAAATTGATAAAAAAGACGTGATCAGGCTGTAGAGTTTGATTATGAATTAGTCTTTTACATTGAGCGATAAAATCAGGTCTATCGCCTCTTGTCGGTATTAATACTCCAATTTTCATGAAAAATAAAAAAGCGCTTATAAGTTATATATAAGCGCTGATAAGTTTGTTTAAAATTTAATTAGGAAAATGAAATCTTAGTGTTTTCTTGTTTTACCTTAGGGAATCTAATTTCTAGAACTCCATTTTCGTAAAATGGTTTTGCTTGCTTAGCAGTCATGACATATTTTTTACCAAGTCCCATAGAAATAGCGCTTAGCAAATAAGTCTGTCTAAATTTTCTTCTTTGATTCTCTGCTTCAACTGTTAAACGATCTCCATCTAAATTAAGTTCAATTTCTTCTTGCTTATAACCAGGAAGATCAACAGAGAATACAACTTCAGAATTCTTTTCATCTAAGAAAAGTTTTGCAGAAGATCTAGGAACTCCAAGAAAATCCATAGATGCAAATTCTCTAAATAAATCAGATACTGAGTCAAATGATGATGTACTATACATATGTTTTATTTTTTAGTTATTATTATTCAAAAACTATACCAATTTAGAAAAAGTGACTAATCGTCATATTTTTCGAAAATATGTGACGATCTGTGCGATTATTTGTTTCTTTTTATTCTACCACCAGATCCATTCATAACAAATTCATAGTCACCGTTTCTTCTGATTTTTAAAGGCATGATTTGATATGAATTTTTGTTAGAAAGAGCTTCAGCTTCTTCAGAACTAATTTCCACTAAATTAGGAAATTGTAATTCTTCAGAGACTAATTTTTTTTTTCTTCTTCAACCTCTTCAACAACAGGCATTTCTGTAGAAGTTTCTATTTTAGATTCAACTGGCTCGTTAGTAATAGGCTTTTCTGCAAGCACTTTTTCTTCAGGCTTTTCTTCATGAACTTCTTGTCTAGGTTTAATATAGTCAATAAGTGATTTTATAAAACCTAAAGCTACAAGCGGTAGAAAGAGACCTTCTACAATTGAAATAATTCTCTTTTGCGTAATTACATCGTAGTCTATTAAACCGAAAAGCTCTGACCATGCTTGAAATTCTCCTAGATTAACATAAGAATAATAAACGTTCGACATTGCCTGCATTAGAGTAAGAAGGATAAAAAGAGACCATACAAGGTTCTTGTTAACTTTATCTAAGATAATTAAACCTGCTAAGCTGGCTGCAGCACCTATTTCAAATGCGATTGCTAATGAAATAGCTAACCAGTCAGGATTAGCCAAATTAAAAAATTCTATAGAGTGAATTGTAGAAATTGTAGAAACTACTAAGTAAAGGGTAACAAATGTACCGATTACAAAGTTTCTAAGCCAATAATTTTTCTTCATGAGTTTCAGTTTCTTCGTCGATTGACTTGCCTATTTTAAATATTGAGTTATTTAGATTTGCAACTTTTAAACATCCGGTAAAAGAATAAGATTCTTCATCAGTTTCATCTTGCTTATAGAACATAACTTCAGCATAAATGTTACCGCTAATTAAGGAATTTAATCTTTCACCATCAAGTTTAATTCTTGCTACTCCATTAACAATGGTCAACAGAATTTCTGTTGTATCAGGATCTGTTGACCATGTATCTAAGACTCTATTCATATCATCAAAGACTGCAATTTTTATTAAGATGAAATCTTCTTGATCTAAAGGAATTCCTTTTAAATCAATAAGCTGAAGTTCTATCCATGATGTATAGCCTTTAGAAATGTTTTTGATACATTGTACTTGTGCTATATAATCTTTACAAGAACCTAATCCATTACATCCAGTAAATTGAGTTGATGAAGGTGTACACATTAAGGTAAGTCAATACTTTTTTCGCTTACTATAGTCTTAGATCCTGTTTTATCAAGAGAATCTTCTATAGCTAACATTCTAATAGATCTTTGTCTATTTAAAGAATCCAGTTCAACCAACTGTAAACTAAGGGAGTCTACTTGGTTTGAAAGAGATTCTGTTTGTTTGATTAATTTGGAGGTTTTTCTAGAAGTTGAACAATTTGTACAAGTGTTTAGGAGTAACAAAGTTGCTAGAAGACCTCCTAGTAAAATTTTTCTATCTATTTTCATAATTTATTTATTTGATTTTCAAATATGTTTATTTTTGCATCTCGGTGAAAAAGTTTAACCATCTCTAGAAATTCAAAGCAAAGTTCTTGAAGCTCTTTTTTCTCTATTTCAAAGATTTGTAAATCTCCAGTTTCGCAACTTATCATAATTTCAGCACGCGTTGGAAATTTACCATATCTTTCGTAGTATGCAATTGAATATGCAGCTACTTGAAGTCTATAGCCTAAAATGTCAGCTTTAGCTTTTGGCTTTTTAGAAGACTTAAAGTCTCCTATTGTTAAAATATCTTTGACATTTTCAAAAACTATATCAATTCTACCTGCAAATCCACCGGCCTTAAGTGACCAAATAGGAACTTCTTGAAAGATAACCTTTTTAATTCTTTCAATATCTTTAAAGAGAAAGAAGTTAGAAAAAAGTTTTTTACCAATCTCCCATTCCTTTTCTGTGAAACCTTGATCTAAGATTTTTTGATAGTGCATCATCATAAAATCTCGATAAGACTGATTACCTTTTTCAAAGAAGTTTTCTAAAAGATAATGCAATACAGTTCCGCGATTAGCAGAAAGAGTAGAAATTTCTTGAGCTCTTTCTTCTCCTACTACATTTCTCCATTCAATTAACCAAGACTTATCTACTCCATGTCCCAATATAGTGGTTACAGAAGGTAACCAAAGGTTCTTGCCTTCCTGCTCAACTTGATAAAATCTACCATGAGGTAGATCGTGAGTTGCTATATACATTACAAAATGTAAATTAGGATAGTAATAAGGAGAAAAATAAATGCAACATTTTTGAAAATGGATATCCAGTTAAAATAATCGGTAGGCGGCCAAAGCACTAGAAGATAACTTGAAGTACCTTTTAGCTCTTGTATTTCTGGATAGAGATCGGAAAGAATTCCTAGTCTAATGAAGAGCTCGTTAAATTCCTGTACCTTTTCAGTTAGAAAAAGCTCTTTTCCATATTCATAAGAAAATGGATTATCCATAAGTTCTTGTGGAATGTTGATAACGGTATAGATTCTTCCTAGCTTGTCTACTCGGAAGCCTGCTTTTTCAAGAACAAATTGATTCTCTTTTGCTATTCTTTTAATAGTAGACCAGATAGAAAGCTCTTTGTAGAGATAGTACCAATAGGTAATCCAGTCTGTTAGAAATTCTAATACTCTCATGTTAATTATATACAAAAAGCTCAAACAGTTTAGAGTTTGAGCTTTTTGTTTATAAGTTAATATTTTAATTGAGATAGTCCATTAATTGATCATGTACGTAATCTACGTCATCATTAAGAATACTTAATCCTTTTTCATCTAATTCTATGCCATAATAGGTTGCGCTAGAAATAAAAGCATCAGCATAGTCTGGATGATCTCTTTCATCAACATCTTCAAATTCTAAAACTGTTACTTTACTGCGGTCTAATTGGGGGTCAATTTCATAAGCAGCTTCTAGAAAAGCAGTCTCAGCAGGCTGTCTATATTGTCCTTTGTAGTGAACTTTAGACTTTTCATCCAAAGCTTCAATGAACTTATTCATTTTATCCTTGGTGTCAAAAGATTCAAATTCCAAGCTAGAATCAGTTTGAACAACAACTAAAAACTTTTCACCATCTTTTGTATTGTTTTCTATTTTAACTTTGCTTTCATTGAAAGACTTATAAGCTTCTAATACAAATTTAGATTCATCAAGAGATGCTGGCTCAGTTTTCAATGCAGTATTAAATTTAGCTTCAGCGGCTTTAACCTTTTTGATAATTTCTACGTATTCTTGTTTAACCTTTTCCTTGGTTGCTGGATCAGTTTCTGCTCTAAATTTGTCTAGAACTTCTTGTGCCTTTAGGAGTAATTCTCTGTAGTCTTCAACAGCTTTAACAAATCCTTTTGAAGGAGCATCTTCATTTAATGCTTTATTCATAGATTTTATTTTATTTATTGGGATCACTTAACCCAATATGAAAATTCTCGAGATTCAGCAAGTTCTCTTTTGAGAAGATTACGTCCACCATGAATTCTATTTTTAACTGAACTTAAATTCAGGAAGCTTTTTTCAAGTTTAGCTAGAGATTTTTTCAAAGCCTGTAAGCTATTTGTATCAGTAACAGATGCAATTACCTTTTTCATTGAATCTATTTTAACCTGTAATTCAGCATTAAATTTATTTTCTATTTCTTCATAAGAAAGCTTGTCAATAAATCTATAAATCATTACAGATTTGTAAGGTTCTTTCATAGAATAGATAATATCAAGAACCCTTGTAAATTGAATTTGTAGGAGTTCATCCTTTTCTTCAAGAGACAAAGGATTTTCAGCACCAGCATTTTCTAGAAAATGAAGAACATCTAGAGGATTTTCAGTTTTACCTCTTCCAGATTTTTCTCGATAATCTTCATCATGTTCTCCGAAAGTTTTGTCACCCGAAGCTAAACGTGAAAATGGAATTGTTACTTTTCTACCTCTATACCAAGCTATTGCAATATAATAGCCAATATTGTACATCCAAGTTGATAGTTGATAATTTTCATCGTATTCGTCAATTCTATTGTAAACGATGGAAAATGTTTCTGATACAATGTCTTTTACTACATCGACATCTTGTATCATTTTATAAATATGGGAATAAAGTCCGTAATAATATCTTTTGTAAATAATTGCAAAAAGGGCTTGTGATTTTGTTCTTTTAAATTCTTTAATAATTTCCTTATAATCAATCTTCTCTTTCTTCGCTTTGCTCATATAATTTCTGGTTAACTTCTTTAATTAATTCTGTAATAAATTCTAAACTTACTGGGGAATACTTCCAATGATCTGTTGCAACATTGATAGCCAAACTTTTTTCTAGATTGTTAGTTCTTCTTTCGGGAATGCTTCCATGCAGTAGAGCAACGTTATTAAGCTGACCTGGCCATTTCATAAAGGGCCAACTTGATAAGATATAAGATTGATCTTTATCTTCAAGATAAGCAAGATTATCTTCAATAATTTCTAGATGTTCTGGTAATTGATTTTGTATTTCGCGAGCAGGATAATCCCACTGACCTGGAATCAATTTAATTTTACCGTTAAGTCTTTTAACTACTTTAACTGCAGTAATGGGATCCCATGCAAAATTACCAAGATGATAAACAATATCATCTTCAGATACCTTGGAATTCCATTTGGAAATCAAGACATCATTCATTTCATCTACACTAGAAAATTTTCTCTTAAGCTCTTTGATTGCAAAATTTCTACCGAAATATGTATCAGACGTTACAAAAATTGACATGATATTTTATGCAATATCATGAAAAAGTTTAGTTTCTAAACTGTCTATTTTTAATACATTTATACAACATTTCATACCAAGGCAAATGAGTATCTTTTTCAGTTGGTGTTAATTCATTTCTGATTTTAGTAAAAAAACTCTGATTGTAGTTTATATCCGTTTTGCATTGCCTCTAAGTCGGCTGCCTTTCTTTTTAAATCAACATATTCTGACATTGGTATTTCTATCTTGGTAGTAGATAGATCTAGATCTTTGTAATTATTAGGCATCTATTGTAATTTGTTAAATTTAGTAAAAATTTAACAGAATTTTAACTTTAGGTATGCGGAATTCTTACTCTGACACAAGTCTGTGGCTGACCAATATTCATGAAAAAATTGTTAATATAGCCCATTATATTAGCTGAGCCTATAGGATTAGCAGAATGTGTATAAACAGTTGGAAAAATAATACCATCAATTTTAGCTTCGGATCTTGAAATATTAGGATTCTTTTTGTAAAAAAGATCAATCAAATACTTAGCACAATCTAGCCCAGTTTTTTCTTCTATATTTTCGTAATTAAGTGTATAGTTAGGTGAAACATTATTGAAATATTCCTTCATAGCAGATGGTCCTAAGTCATGATCTAAACTTATTACTTCAATATTCTCTAATCCAACATCTTCTATAAATTGTACAAAATCTTCATAATTTCTGACGGTATACCATATTTTATCAATAGGTGTACGTACATCATCTAGATAGAGATAAATTTTTTCTTTTTGCATTTTAATTTTTATTAAAAACTCCTATTGGATAAAGTTTCTTAGAAGCATCTTTCATAACAGAGATAATGTAAGATCCATAACCATCACAACTAATATAGTAAGATGTTCCATCATAATCCTTTTGAAAATGATCGTCAAGTCTATAAGTTTTACGCATAGCAAAAATATCTTCTAGCTCCTGTTTGGTAAAAGTTAGTTCATAATCTTTCTTGATCATTCCAACAACTTCTTTATTTTGAAATTTACCAAATGTAACTTCTTTCATATCCTTGCTTTCTATTAGCGGATATACTTCTTTGAATGTTTTAAATTTCATTATTCAAATTCTATTCCGCCATAAGGATCTTCTTTGGATCCCTTAGGGCTATAATCTTCCATGTTAGTTACAATAAAAGATCTTGTTGGAGATATAATTACTCCTAGTTCCTTCATGAGACCTCTGTTAATCAACAAAGGTGTACTTTTAGATGATCTGTCACTTGGACTAACTGGTACATCCTTTATAGTCTTTCCTAGAAATTCAATATCAGTTAGAAAAACAGGTCTTTCAACTCTGTCTTCTCCTATTTCGGCATTAGACCACTCATGAAGTTTTCTAGAAAACTTCTTACCATTAATTTCATATTTGATACGATCTTCAGTAACTTCCCATTTGTCTACATGTAATGAACAACTTCTAGATCCATTTCCTGTATCAAATTTTGCAACCATTTTTCCTATCTTGGGAATTCTTACAACTTCTCTAAAACCAATTTGCGTAAATTCATAGTCCCAATTATTCTTGTTGAGGATAAAATCGAGAAATTGTTCAACAGGACTTTCTTTAGAAACTTTTTCAATACCTTCTACGCCTGGAGAAGAATTTACTTCCAGAATATAAGGCTTTCCATTATTCTTGTCAATTATAATATCAACGCCTGCCCAAGTTGCACCTACAGAAAGAGCTGCTTTTTTTGCAATATCAGCAATTTTTTCATCAACTTTATAGGATTTAACAGTGCCTCCTAAAGAATAATTAGTTCTAAAGTCTCCTTTAATTTTGATTCTTTTCATCGCTGCAATAACTTCACTGTTAGAAACACTATTGCCTGAAGAAAGAACATGAATTCTTAGGTCAAAATCAGATTCAATCTTTTCTTGTAAAATGATCTCAGCAGTATCGTCAAGCTTTTTGATAGTTTGATAAACTGACTTAAGAGATGAATATGAATCTACTATGGAAACTCCGATGCCTTGAGTACCAGATAAAAGCTTTACTACAACCGGAAATTTACCACCAATCTGTTTTAAAGATTTATCCAGATCACTTTCATCCATTACAAGACTAGTTTTAGGAATTGGTAAACCTTCATTTTCAAGTTTAATAGAAGTTAGAAACTTGTTTTCACAAATTTCCATACAATCAAGAGTATTAATGCAAAAAAATTTATAGATTTCTAATTGACGAAGAATGTTTTTAGAATACGTAGAAGAAAGAACACCTCTTCTAGAAAGAATTACATCTGTATTTCTATCAAGAGTATATGTTTTCTTAGAATCCTTTATTTTAATTTTGTCTTCTTTAGATTCTTCTAGTCTAGCAGTTCCAGTATCTATAGCAATAACTTCTATAGATTTAGATTTAGCCTTTTTTTCAAAAAATTCTATGGTAGAAGATTCAGGCTTGTTTGTTAAAATGATAAGCCTTATCTTAGAATCACGTTGCATTAAGTTTCTGTATTTTATTATTTATTTAAAATAGGGGATTGGATTCCCTGATTTGAAACTTATCTCCATAGTATTTGTGATATCTGTCTTTAATTAAAGATTTATCAAAACCTCTTGCTAGATTATAGATTTCTTGCTCGGTGTATTTAGTTAAATGTTTTACAGAAGGTTGTAGAACTTGCGCGCGATATCCAGCCTGTGTAATGACTTTAGGCCATTTTTCATTAAACTGATCATATTCACGCTTTTTATTCTCAAATCTTCTATCTCCACCAACTGAACCTTTACTTTCATTAACGTTATCAAGACCTCTAAACTTACGCGTACCCTCCTCGGTAAATTCAATCGTACTCATTGGAATAGTATGCATAAAACTAAAGTAATGATGAATAATCAGAGGCAAATAACCTTTACTTGCTATTTGCATTGTAAAGTCAGTGTCAGATCTAAAATTTTCAAATCTTTCATCATAGAAACACTCTTTTGCTGGTGTAGTATTAATTAATACAAGCTGCGCTGGATTACAGTGCACCTTTAGAATTGCATCCGTTCTGTGCTTAAAAAAGTGATGAATACTGATACTTGCTGCAGTAACTATACCTATTCTATCTGGATCTTGCCTCCATAAAGATTCATATGCTAGAAGAGTTGGATTCTTTTCCATTAAATTCTTCATTCTAACATCATCGTCATAATGGATATAAGCATCATCTAATTTACAACCCCATGTCTTTAAGACATTAAATGTACCTACAATGCCTAATCTTCTTTCATACCATCTAAAATTAACATTAGGCCATTTTTCTAAAAGATAAGCCTTATCTTCTTCAGTATATTCTTGTGCAAGAACATTTACTGAAGTTGCATTGTAGTAATAAAAAAGATCTTCAAGGCAATCATCTATCATTAGGATTGCCTTTTTGCCTTTTTTAAATCTTTTTAAACTTGGTATCATGATGGGTAAATTAAAATCCCATCTTTGGTGTAATTCTTCCATTAGAAAATATCGTCTTCATCCCAAACTACTGATGGTTTGGATTCTGATTTTTTTGGTTGAGCGTGTTTGGACTCCTTGGTTTTCTTAGATGCTTTTACTGAAGCTTCTCTAACAACTCCTTGTAAAGTTTTAGATTCTAAATGTTCAGAATCAATCAAAAGCTGAACGAATCCTTTACAAAATTCTTCTTCGTTCCAGCTGATAGCCTCAATTTGTTTGTTTCTGATAAAAGAAATTAAATGAGGATTGTCTTTCATTTTTTCTTTAATGCTTCTAATCTTTTTAGTCACTTCATCAGAAGACGAAACATAATTAAAATCACTACAGAAAGGACTTTTACCAAAAACTCTTTTTTCTGGATCTAGATCAATGTCAATAAAAGTAATAGTTCCTGACCAAATACTTTCATAACATCTTTGCGGCATATCTCTACCTTCATACCATTCATCACCTATTACGACATGTGCTAGACTTTTGGACATTTTTTCGCAATACTCATCGTAATTTACTGGAGGTGAGATAAGAGGTGAAGTTTTAAGACCTAGATTTTTTGCAGTCTTTTCTAAAATTTCTCCATCAATTTTACCAAACATTTCAACTGAAATATCTTCAGGATATCCGTAGTAAAATTTAGCCATCTTTTTGACTCTGCGATTACCTCGCATGGTACCTCCATATGAAAGATCTATAGAATGTTCATGTTTAGGAGATGGTCGCTTTTTCATTAAAGGAAACTTTTCAAAAGGATAATGAAAAGTTTTAGCTGCAAGAATACCTGATTTAAATTGTATCTCTAGAACATCTTCTATTGCGTATGGCTGAGAAATATAGACAATATCTTGTCTTGTTATCATAATGTCTTCTTCTCTCCACTTCTTAGACCATTCTTTACTTTTCATAGCAGGCCAAACTTGTCTAAGCGGTAGAGCAGGATCACAGAAAATATAGAAAACTTTAGATTTAAACTTGTTAATAATCCAATAGTTCAAAATAGCTTCTGGTGATTCTGCGCCACCGAAGAAGTTAGCAGTTCCATTTAAGACTATTAAAGCATCATAATCCATCTCTACAAGATCTTTATGATTTTTTTCAATATCCCAAAATGTTAAATAGTCAGGATTAACATCTTTATTTAGAATCTTTGTGCATACGTGTACATCTACGCCGGCTTTGTAGAGCATGTCTATTATAGACTTTGCTTCACCATTACCGCCACTTGTATCTTTTGCGTTGTACGCAATTCTAGAACCTATTTTTAAAACTAAAACCTTTTTCATTTTTCTTGATTTAAAAAGTATCTAATAAGAGCCATAAATATTGTATTAAAACTTTCAACGCTTGGCGTTTCTAGTTTTTCATAGAAGTACTTGATGAAAAGTTTTAAGTTTAGATCAACTTCACCTGTTTCATCAAAAATAATCTCATTCATCAATGGCAACCTAGCATTTGTAAATTTTGATTGCAACATTTTATCAACTATTTCATACTTGTTTGCGTAGATATGTGCACTATCAGCATGATGGGTATAACTTCCTAGTTGTAAATCTGGATAATATTTCAAGAGAAGATTATAAGCACATATTTGTAAAAAGCAGAAAAATGCAACATCTGTTGGCATGCCTAAAATTAAATCATTACTTCGCATCTTAATTGATAAATTTAACTTATTATCTCTGATATGGAAATTTCCATAAATAGTACATGGAAAATCCTTTGTATCTTTTTGATAATTAGGCTTGTTAAAAAAGATGATTGCTTGACGAGTATCTTTATCTTTTATTAAAGATTGAATGGCCCACTGCCAACTATTAACTCCATTTTGATTATTTTCGGTAATAAGATAACCATAGTTACTGTTAATGTTGCCTTCTTTATCTACCAAACTTTTCCAAAATTTCGAATAGTTATGGATAAAATCAGTTTTTCTGTCTTTTGCTAAATACCATAAAAGCTCACCAGCAATGTACTTAAATTGCGATGATCTAACAGGATTAAGATAGAGACACGCATATGGATCCTGAATAGAAAATCCGAGGTCTAGAATTTCTTTGCATTCTAAACCTCGAGGAGATGATATGTACTGTGGCCTATTAAAAACTTCGTCTAAAACTTTTTCATAGGCTTCTGAAAATATGTTAAAACTTGTATATTTCATTAAATTCTTTAAATATTTGTTCAGGTGATTTACCAGCAACATCTATCATGATTTTGTTTTTGATGGATGAAGTATGAAAAGCTTTTTTAAATTGATCAACTTCCCATTGCATCGATGCAGCGTCTTTATAGAAAGATTTGCCATCATCTCTTTTAAAAACAGATTCACAATCAGATGTTGTAAGAAGTAAAAGAACTACCTTGTCTAAGTTATCTCTATATCTTTTTTCAATATCGAAAATATAGTCACCATCGTATTTTCTATAAAGTGGTGAATACACAGCTTCGCCTAGATGACATCTATTAAAGATTAATCCTTTCTTAAAGCTATTTTGATATTCGAGCATTGTTTCAAATGCATCTGAATAAAGAGCTGTTGAATAAGAAATAGATCTTTCATTAGAAATCTTAAGGTTACTGTAATGTATTACTTGCCAGATTTTATGAAGATTATTTGAGATAAAATTTTTGATAAAAGTGTCTTTTCCTATGTTATCAGATCCTTCTACTATAAGAATGTTATTCATCTTTATCTAATTTACTATTTTTAAGAGAATTGTTGATAAAGTTTAATTCTTCAATAGTATTAAATCCTGATGTCGGGAATTCTGTAATGTAAAATTTAGCAGGAGAATTATTGTTCCATAAAAAATGACAAACGTCCAAAAAGATCATTTCCTTGTTCATATAAAATCCACCTTTGTCTAAAACTCTATGGCAAAAAGATAGAGAAGATAGAATTTCAGTTGAATTAATCTTAAAGATACTCTGGTCATGTAGTCCTCTGTTGATAATTTCTCCTCTTTTCTTAAAATTAACTGCTCTAATAAAATTATCAGCCTTAATTGCTAACCAAGCATACGGATCATCCTCAAATACAACTGGTATTAGGCATGAACAATCTAACGGTTTGTCTTTTAATTCTAAAAGTAGCTTTTCATCTTTAAAATAAACATCAGACCAACAAAATACAAGATCTTGCGAAGGTATAATTTTTAAAGCTTCAAGTACAGCATGTCCGCAACCTCTACCTGACTGAATGGTAACAAATTCTACAAACCACTCCCATCCTTCGAGCTCGTTTGCATAAAGTTCTAGAAATTCTTCTTTTGTAACTATATAACATTTTCTATAACCTGCCTTTTCTGATTGAATAACAGTGTTCAAAAGATTGCTCTTATCGCCTATTTTAGATAGACATTTTGGAATGTTTCCCATTCTGCTGCCATTACCTGCAGCTATTATCATCAAATTCATCCTTTTTCAAATCTATTTAACAGAGATTTAAGAAATATATTAGTTTCAAAAATATCTAAAACTCCCATACAGTTATAGCCTGCCTTTTTAACACAATGATCGTTACCGTCTTCTTTATTGATTTCATCGCCTACATAGAGATGATCTAAAATAAAGGTGTTGTTGTCTATAATAGGTTGAATACAAACTGCTTTGTTATAGTTTTTTCGATAGACATCGATAGTGGTTTTACCAGATTTAACTGCAACTAGAGCAGTATCTGAGTCACCAGATCTAAATTCCTCATTGAGTTTAAGAACAAGATCTTCTCTGTCTTTTAAAATTGGTTTAATTGAAATTATAAAACCATCTCTGTTAGAGATTTTAGTAAAAGGAATTCCAATTTTACCAGCAGATTTTAAAATCAGTTCTATATCTGTTTGAGAAATTCTAAATTTTTCAGGAAGAATTTTATCAATCTTATTTGCCTTTGCGGCATGCAAATCAACAGAATAATGTTGTCCACCACCAGATGCATATACATCTAGCTTATTCATAAAAGCTGCATTATTTTTCTTTTGAAACTCAACTAATCTGTTAACAGAGTTACCTGTTACGACAGCGATCTTTACTTTATATGACAATAACCTATCTATAATTTCCAAATTACTTAAACTCGCAATAGTTGATTCTTCGTCGCTACTTCTAGATATTAGGGTGTCATCAAGATCGAACATATAAAGAGTATTTGTTACTGCAGGTATTTGACCAGCAAAAAAGTCTACTAAAGAATTTACGCTATGTTTTTTACCAACTCTGTCAGATGTGTCAATCGAATAAGTCTTAGCTAATGGATTAACTACAAATGCTTTAGGAGCTAGCCAATCAACATTTTCTCTAACAATATTATTAGGAATTATAAAGGTAAAAATATTAGAAGCTTCAGGTATGTGATACTCTAGAATTTCAATATACCTGGGTAAAGAAACACCATACATGTCTTTATCATTTTCGACATTGTAAAAATAGTATTTTGGTATTTTATCTAAACTTGCTAAAGTTCTTTGAAAATCTGCATGAATAAAAGTAGGAGCAAGAGATGACCAAAACGTACCAGTGCTAACTATGATTGCAGAAGATTCATCCAATGCCTTTATAACTTCAGGTGACAAGTGAGGAGTAACTTTTTTACAATCAATATCTAAAAGAGAGATATTTTTGATAGGATCTTCTGGATTTTTATGCTCAACTATATCAGCTTCGTCTAATAGTAGTTCACCTTTTTCTGTAGTAGCGACTAGGAATAAGCTATCGTCAGAAGTTAATAATACTGCGTCAACTGGGATGTTTAAAAAGTTTGCCATAACTTTTCCAGCTTCGGAGAGTTTATAATTGTTATCTGCAGCAATTGCTGCATATACAGCATTTGCTATAGAATAATCATCAAAATACTTGTCATCTGGGCAATTTTGAATAAAACGGCCTATCCACTTTAAAAGAAATATGCCCTGTTCGTCAGTCAATCCATATTCATCCATTAAAGCTGCAGATCTAGTCACAAATTCTTGAGAACTAAAAACGGTAATACGAGTTTCAAGAAATTTTAAAAGTTGCGTACTTACAGAGTTATTTAAAGCAGCAATGTGCAATTGGTTTTTTCTAAGATCAGAAGGACCTAAAATTTTGCCGTCATAAACCTTTCTGACGTCTCCAGTTGATAATCCGTTATCATATGCATTGATGATAACTTTGTAGGGTACCTTTAGTTGATGGAGAGCTGACTGTATTTGCAACGATCCAGTTCCACCTGATATAATTGATACGTGTTTCATGATATTTTTATGATTATATGTTGATTTGTTTAAATCTCATCACCTAAGCTTTATAGGTGACACCTAATAAAAGATAATTAACTTTATGTGGTACCTATTAATCTCTAATTAAAATAGCCGGTCTGTTACCGAATATCTTGTACTCATCATTAGTATATTTCATTAATGGAGAATATCCAAGAGGAGAAAAAACTCTTTTAGTCAATTGTACAGAAACTGATTTACCGCGAGTCCATTCGGTCATAAGGGTCTTTTCTTTAAAGTCTTTCAATTTTTCTCCAGTGAAAGGATTGATTTGTGGGAATTGCTTGCCTTCAAATCTATACTGATTAAAGTGGCCGGTACCAGGTTGTGTAAAGCTACTTGCATGACAAATCATTTTTGTAGATTCTTGTTCTGCAATAGGTCTAATAACTTCTTCAGGATTTGCAAAGTGCTCAAATACTTCAAAAGCTACATAAGTATCAATTCCAATGCCAAGATATTCGCGAGTAGGTTTAACGTTAGTTAGACCTGAAGACTTTCTCAACTCTTCAAAAACATTATACTGAATATCTCCGACATTGTAATAGTAGACTTCTGCTTCTGGAAAAGCTTTTGCAATTGCAAGTGTGCTTAAACCTATACCTGCACCAAAGTCAAGAATTTTCTTTGGTTGATAGCCAATAGTTTTAAGAGCATTGATAAAAAGAAAGGTTGAATTTTTTGTCCAGCTATTCCAACATGTGTAAGTAGTCCAAATATACTCTTTACTATCATAAAAAGAATAGTCCATTTCAGAAGGATCTGTTCTGTTAAAATCAAAAGTAAAACCTGACTCCTTTTGTTCTAATTGTTGATACCATTTTTCAAAATAGACATCTTCAATTTTTACGATTTCCTGAATGCTTTTAGGTTCATAACCAGTTTCTTTTGCAAGAATTTCCATTGACTGCTTTTCTAAAGCAATTAACCAAGGATCACCTTTATAAGGATTACCAATAAACTTTGTCTTAAAGTTTTCATTTTTGTTAGCTCTTTTTAGTTTGCTAACTTTAAATTCTCTTTTCGGAGTGTACAGTTTCATTTTTTGATTTTATTTTTTAGAGAAACAAGCTCTTCCTGATAGAGATCGATGGATTTTGTTTCTTTTAATTTTTTAAGTGTCTTTTGATGTTCTTCAAGCTGCTTTAAAAGCTCTTCATACTTTTCTCTCGTTAATGTATTTATCGGCATTCCCGTTAAATATTCGTAGTTTTCATCAACTTTTTCAAATTTATTTTGAAGAAGAATTTTATCTAGATCAGCTCTACGAACACCTCGAGGATCAATTGTTTGCTCAATAATCATTTTGATAAATCTTGCTCTTTCTGAAGCTATTAAGATTTTTCTTTCTGATTTTTCTATTTCATTAATCAAGCGCTTATCGTACCACCCTAATCTAAATCTTGTAAAGTTATTAACTATTTCAAGCTCATTGTTAAAAATTCTAAGCTTGCCGTTTTCGTCAAGAGTGGTAAAGTTTTCAGAAGCTCTTTCAATAAGCTTTAAAGTATTTTCTAGATTGCCCTTTGTAATTAGGTTTTGTAGAATGGCTCTCTGAAATTTAATTACATACCTAATACCGTTGGATGAATGGTCATCATATGATGAAACAATCTTTTTGTTGATAAGATTATTAAGGTGAGTTTCGTATTTTTCAAAAGTCATACTAGGTGGAAGTTCAGTAACTTCTACAGTTGTAGTATTTTTGATTTCGTAAGAACCTCTAAATTCCCACTGATTGCCTTCAATAAAAGAAACAGTACCTTTGTAGTCTTTATACCAAGGTCTAATTCTATCAAAAGATTTACCTTTAAGAGAAGCAAGACAGGCATCAATAAGATCAACTGGATTTCTATTCAAGATATCGGATGCAAATCCTACTGCTATACCTGAGCTACCGTTAAGAAGAACGGTAGGAATAATTGGCAAAAAGTAAGCGGGTTCTATTTGTTCACCTTCATCATATCGAGGAGAAAGAAGTTCAAAATCTTTATAAAGATCTCTAAAGTTCGGATGAAGTACAACGCTAATATAACGAGGCGCACCTGCTACAGGATTTCTTAGAGAACCAAATTGTCCTTTACCTTGTAGAAGAGGCATGCTGTTCTTAAAGTCTTGTGCTAATAAGATGATTGCATTATTAGCTGAAGCATCACCGTGATGATATTGAGCTTCAGCCGCAACTCTACCAGTTAACTGGAAAACTTTTAAAGGTTTATCATTACCATTTTTCCAAACTTTATCGGCAATGTAGATGATTTTACGTTGAGTAGGCTTAAGACCATCTATATAACTAGGAATAGCTCTATTTTCAACCGTATATCTAGCATAATCAAGATATTCGTTTTGAAAAAAATCGGTTACTGTTCTTTCAATAATTCTTTGCTGCATTAGAATAATTTTCTTGTTTTGATTTTGCTTTTATCTTCAGTTGATGTAAAGTCACTGAGTACCTTTTCTATGTCTTCAGATTTTTTTGATTTCTCGACAACAGTTTTAACTGAAGGTTCTTCCTTTTTAGGCTTCTCAGGTTTTTCTTTTTTAGACTTCTCGACTTTTTCCTTTTTAGTCTTATTTTCTACAGGTTTAACTTCTTTAACTTCTACATTTTCTAGAACGATACCCGAATTTTCAAGAAGCTTTTCTTTACGCGGTTGAGAATCACCAGCAAACCATGTCATAAAAGTTTCTCTAAAAGTTTTGTCTTTCTTTAAAACGAAGCCACGAGGATTTTGAATAATTTCTTTATACTCATCATCTTCAAGAGCAGCTAGTCCCTTTTTGTAAGAAAATGACCACCTTTTCAATTCAGCTTGAGATTTAGAAGATTTCCAATTATCAAAATCTTCGTTTGTATAAAAGTTAATAATTTCAAGAGTTTTACCGGATCCTGTTCTTGCAATTAAGAGAGGAGTTTGAATTCTAACAATTCTATTTTCTTCAAAAAGTTCTGGCCAATACTTTGCAAAAAAGTTCATAAGAAGACCACTAATAGAATCACCGTCTGGATCAGCATCTGCATAAATGTAAATTTTGCCAAATCTTAAATCCTTTGGTTTTTCTCCCATTTTCAATCCAATAGAAGCAAGTAAGTTTTTAACCTCCGCATTTTTAATGACTTCTATGTTTTCCATTTCCATTACGTTAACAAATTTTCCTCTTAATGGAAATGCTGCGTGGAATTGTGGATTTCTATACTGTCTAAATGCAGATAAGGCTGAATCACCTTCATAAATACCTAGAATGCATTTTTCTCTTTGATTGGATTGTGCATCTATCAATTTAACAATTGTAACTTTTTCTAAGTTTTTATTAAGAGCTTTAAGAGCCTTTCTTTCTTCAGCTAACTGCTTTTGTTCAATCCATTCAATGATAGATTGAATAATATCGCTAGTAAAGATTTGCTTGATTATTTTTTCTGAAATTTCAAATTTAGAACCAAAGTCTTTAACCTCAGTAATCAACTTTTCCTTGGTTTGACTAGAAAAAGCACTATTAACAACAGCACAATCTAAGAAAAGAAAAAGGTGATTTTTGATATCAGTAGGTCTAATATCGTACTTGTATTTTTTCTTAATAAGATCTCTAAGAGATGATGTAACCTGATTGATTATGTAGTCAACATGCGTACCACCGTCTTTTGTTTCAACTGTATTAACAAATGAAATTGATTGAAATCCTTTATCAGATGCAGCAATACCTACTCTCCAAACAGTGTTTTCTTCATAGAAATATTTCTGAGTGTAAAGATTAATGTATTCGCTAAAGTTTTTGAACTGGAAAGTTTTGCCATTAAAAATAACTTTTAACTTTGGATTTGTTGCTGCTACGTCAATACATCTTTTTGCAAGTAAGCCTAGATCAGTATCAGACATTGACTCCATACTAAATCTAGAAAAGTCAGTAAGCCATTTAATGGTGGTGCCTTTATGTTTTGATTTCTTGATTTGCGGAGCAGATGTTTTATGCATATTATCATTCCATTCTTGATAATATTCATTTGTTTTATCTCCTGTACGAACAGAAAATTTCTTACTAAATACGTTAACAAGCTTTACACCATAACCATTAGTACCCGCAACAATTCTTTCTTCTTCATCATTAAAGTTAGCTCCAGTTCTAAATGATGCAAAAATTAATTGAGGTAACCATTCATCGTATTCTTCATGTTTTTTAACAGGTATACCGCCATCATCTGAAATAGAAATTTCACCGCTTTTTTGATCAACAACTACTTCAATAGTTTTAATGCTTCCATGACGACGATGTTCGTCTGCTGCATTAGAAATTACTTCATCGAAAAGTTTTAAAAAGGCAGGAGAATATTGTACACCTTCTCTAAATGAAAATTTATCATTTTCATAAAGCCAAACATCAGCGGTATGCGGTTTAGTAGAACCAACATACATACCAGGTCTAAGAAGTATGTGTTCAATCTCACTTAATTTCTTGATTTGAGACATTTTATTTTTTTAATTTGGTTTGAAAAAGACTTGCAAAAAGTCGAGTTTCTTCACTAAATGTTTTGTTATTAGCTATCCAGCTTAGGTAAGTAGAATCTTTTTCATGTACATCGTTTATGAATTGGCCTTTATATTTACCAAAGTCATACATGATTCTGTTATTTTCTATTTTGAATTTTTTGCCACTGTCAATCCACTCATATGGAATATTGCAATTTTCTTTTCCGTATTTCTTTAATTGTGCTTTATAAATTTTTACAGTGGCTTCAATATCGTTTTTAGCAGCATGCGCACCATCAAATTCTTCTCCAAGAAAATATCTAGAAGCACTCATTAAATCACGAGCTTCGTTTTTAAGCCAAATTTGATAAGCATCAATAATTTTAATTGAAGTAAGTACTATAGGCTTACCTAAAAACTTAATAAAAGAATTGGTTAGAAAATCAATATCAAATCTAACATTATAGCCTGCTAAATTACAGTCTTTGAAAAAGTCAAAAATTTCTTTAATCTTTTCTTGTAAAAGAGGTTCATTAGAAAGAATCTCAGCGGTTAATCCATGTTTAGAAAGAGCTCCTTCTGAAATAGGACATGTAGGACAAAATCTACTATAATATTCAGAGACAAAGTTAAAGTCATCATCATATTTAGCTGCATAGATTTCTATAATTTCATCATTAACTGAATCTATGCCAGTTGTTTCAACATCAAAAAATACTGTCATTTAGTTTATGCTAAATTAGCTAAAAAGTTTAAATAATTTCATCAATACAACCAAGAGCAATCGCCTGATTAACGTCATAGAAAAGATCAATCTTTTTCTCAAAGGATTCTTTAAGAGTTTTTCCTGAAATTTTAGTTTTTTCTTTTACAATGGCTTCTAATGTTGATTGTAATTTTGCTTTTTGTTCAATACTTTCTTCCATTTCTTTAAGAGTACCCGCAGTACCTGAAGAAAGTTGATGATACATCAAAGTTGAATATTTATGCGCAAATCTCTTATGACCTGAAATAAGAAGCATAAATCCAGCTGATGCTGCAATACCCGTACAAATTGTATGAATAGGAGTCTTAGACGACTCAATAAGAGAAATTAATCCAAGGATAGGATAAACTTCTCCGCCATAAGTATCAATATAGATCTTAATAGGAGGACGATTAAATGTAAAAGGTAAGATGCCTGCTTGAATCATAGCCTCAGTTCTAGCATCACTTTCATTAATCTCTACGATCTTTTTTGTAAGGTGGCTAATTGATTCTTGATTAACATTTACGTTAAAAAATAAATTTCTGCTATCTGTCTTAAATTCCATAAAGTTCTTTTATAAAATTAGACAAAGTAAATTTAAAATTAAAATTATTGAGTAGAAGAAAATGCTATATCGATCTCTCTAATACCATCCTTTGTTGCAACAAGCTTTAATCCAATCAGTGCAGCTTGCATGTTCATCATTTGTTGTTGCATTATTTGCATGGTTTTTTGCATTGTTTCAAGAGTCTTCATTAACTCTTCTTCCTTTTTAGAAGATTGCTCGGTCTGAGGAGTAACTTGAGTTGGTTGAGGGAGCTGAACAAGAGTAGGAGTCTGTTGATATTTTTTAGCTTCAAGATCAATAAACTTTTTATATACTTCTTCGATTTTATTAAGCGAAGAAGTATCTAATTTAGAAAGAGCTATTGCAATGTTATCTGAAATATAGGCAATACTGGATGCTATCTTCATTAATGGCTTTTCTAAAGTGGAAAGCTTTTCTAGAGACTTTGTAAATGCAAAAATACCAATAGCTGCTGCATCTATCATATTGGTAGGATTTGCCTTGATTCCTAGAAGAGATAGACTATTGAATTTACCCTTGTAAGGAGCTAGTATTTTAGAAAATACTCCACTTGCACTATTAACAGTTTTAGATACAAGACTAATTTTTGGAACATCTAATGATGTAATATAGCTTAAAACTTCTTGAGCTGAAAGAGATTTAGATGATACTGCTTGAGTTTTATCTCCTGTAACGAATTGAGTAACTTTACCTACTATTCCTCCTACAAGATTGGCAACTTTGGATCCTGTTTGTGCTACACTATCAACAAGTTTAGTACCAGCCATAGCTGTCATTAAAGTTGTTAATCCACCTGCAAAAAGTACTAGTTCACCGCCGGCTGCAGCTAATCTACCTATTGGTATAGAAGTTACGCTTTTAATTAGATTGGTAACTGCTATTAGTGGTTTACTGATAGAATTTCCAATTGAATTAATTACATTTGCAACGCTATTTAAAACTTTAGCAATACCGTTTAAGCCTTTATCTACAACATTAACTATTGCATCAAATGCACTTTGTATTAAAGGTACAATCGTTTTGATTATTTCGTTCACGGGTGGTAAAATGTCTACAACAAAATCTTTTACAACTCCTACCATTTTTCCGAAAAAGACAGGCAACCATGCAGAAACTCTTTTAGCAATAGGTTCAACTTTATCGATAAGATAAACAAGAACATCCATAATACGCATACCAAAATATGACATTGCATCAGCGGCTTCATAAATAATAGATCCTTTAGAAAATGCGCCTTTACCCAAAAGATTCATAGTTTGCGCTACAAGAGAAACAGTACCTGCTAAAACGACTAGTCCAGCTGCTCCTAAAAGAAAATTAACTGGACCAACAGCTTTCATTACTATACCAACTGGAAGTATAGCTAAACCAAACAGAGCCAAAGCTGCTGCAGTAGAAGCTGCCCATCGTAATGGCACCATAGTCCATTTAATATCATCTAAATCACTAAGAGCTTTTCCTACATACTTAATAGCATAAGCAATACTTATTATAGCTAAGCTAGTGAAGGCAATTTCTATTATATTCATACTCTTAACTGCCTTAGAAATTAACCAAAATGAGAATGAGAATGCTAATACAGAAAGACCTACAGTAGCTGCCCATTTCAAAGGCGGAGATTTAAACTCTGTACCTAGATTTTTAAAGATTTCTGATGTTGCATAGATGGCAAGAGCTATACCTGCTATAGCAACTGAACCAAATGCAATTTGCGGTAAAGTAAGACCTTTAATAGCAAAAAGAATAAGAGCAGCTGATGGCGCAAACATTAAGATAGAAAGAGCTGAATACGCAGCCCACTTTAAATCTGGATATTTATAATCATCTGGATTATCAGGTAGGAGAGAAAATGCTTTAACAGTTCCAACTATACCAAGTGCAATAAGCGGAAGAACGGCACCAACAGCGATAGCTTTTTTGAGATCAAAAGAGTTCTTTTCTGAAAGAAGCGGAGAAATTGCACTAGTAAAAGCCCACATAGCTAATCCTATTGCACCTACAACTAATCCTCCTTGTAAAGCTTCTCCTATTGTTAACATTTTACCAGCAAGAGCAACTATACCGCCGAAGGCAAGAAGAAGGCCACCTCCAAGAATAAGAATAGGAGTAAGTTTGCCTTTAACAAAATTAGGGTCTAGACCTTTAGATTCTTCTGCAAGTTTGGTAACTGCATTAAGAACTATACTCATTGAAGCCGCAAGTATCATTGCAGTAATAGATGCAACAGGTGAAATAACGCTAGAAAGTACACCTAGAGCTAATCCAAAAAGAATTAATCCTCCTGTAATAACTAAAAGAGTTTGTCCAATACCCGATGATCCTTTAATATTGTCAGAAACGGTTTTAGCTAGACTTGCAGTTTGTGGAGTTGCTTTAATTTTATCCTTAGAACTTAAGATTTTTTTAATGTCTTGGAGTTCTTTGGTTTGTTTTTGTAATTCAGTTTTTACTGAAATAACATCGCCTTTGATTGCAACAAGATTAACGTGATTTGATTCATCAAGTTTTTTCTTTTCTTCTGTATATTTTTTAATCTTTTCTAATGGAGATATTAAGTGATTAAAAAGGTTTAAAGTTGCCTTATCCAATTGGAGATGTTTTTTTATTTATTAAGAAAGCTTGAATAGCTTCTTAAATGAAAAAAGACTGAACATATATGTTCAGTCTTTTTATTATTCTTTGGATTAACGAATGTTTGGCATTTTAGGCATGCTAGGCATTTTTGGAATGCTAGGCATTTTTGGCATGCCATTTGCACCTTCATAATCCTTTTGTTGTTTTCTCTGTTCTTTATCTACTTCTTGGACTATTTGCGAAATTTCATTCATCAAGTATTCAAATTCATAATAAGGCTTATTATCATATTGATTAGGCTGCAACTTATGATGATAAAGAAGTATTGCAGTCTTTTTATAATAATTCGTCAGAGATATCTGAAACAACGAAAATAGATTTGATTCCGTTTGGAAAGCTAACCGGTACTGCGACCTCCTTGTCACAGTGTTTACACATGGTTTGAAATTCAGGTTTAATTCCAACTTTAATAGTTTCAGCAAGTCTATACATCAAGGTAAACTTTTTGGTTGACCAAGATTTACTCATCACTTCTTCTTCATAAATAAGATCACTATTTAAACCTCTCCAGTCTCTTCTAACATATGGAAAAATTTGTACAAATGATTTGTCATATTTAGCTCCAGATTTTTCCTTTTCTTTAATATAGTCGGTAACAGCTCTAGTAACACCGATAGTGGGTGGTTGCATAATAAATTCACCTAAAGACTTGGTTTGGAATCTGTATGACTTTAAAGACTCGTCATAATACTTTTCATTATCTGAAATGTCTTGAAATTCAAGATTAGGAGTTTTAATTTCGTATTCATCAGATTCTTCGCAAGAAGTACACTTATGTTTGACTATAAGTTTGTTTTCAGAATCTTGGAAAGTTAATTCTTTAATGTTTAAAATTACCCAAAATCTATCTTCTTCAAGAATGTCCTTATAAGAACCTACACCATTAGAAAATGAAACTTTACAACAAGCAAAAAGAATTGCATTTAATTTGTCATCCATATCAAATGGATCGTTTTCATCCATAGTTGAATAGGCTTTAATCTCTTCAACCGTCGCTGGACGAATTGAAATTTTCATACCATTTCTGTAAAAGAGACCTCTAGAAGGAAAATTAGAAAGAATAAGATCTTGATAGCCTAATCTAGAATTTAGTTGCTTGATTTCTGGATCGTCATTTTTGTTAAATGGAACTGATACGGTGCCAAGCGGAGTAGATGCTGTATCTCTGATAAGTTGGTCTTCAGATAAAGTTTCATGTTCTTCGACCAGTCTTTGATATTGCTCTCTTGTATTGATTTGTTCAGACATTAAAATGTTTATTTATTTTATATATTTGTTAGGATTTGTTTAGAACTATTAACAAGCTCTTTAAATGAAAAAAGACTGAACAAGTCAGTCTTTTGTTTGTTTGATAAAAAAATTTATTTCTTTTTTACAAATTCCTCAAATTCTTCTTTAGAATTCTGAGTATCACCTTCTTTCTGATACCATTCTACAAAGAATTTTTTTAGATTTTCTTTATCACCTTCGAATGTTATAGAAGGTAAGCCTCCTCCTGGACCTTTTGGTATAAAGTTAGTAATTCTTATTTTAAATTCTGTAATAACTTTATCTAATTCTTTTAGCATAGATGAAATAGATTTAAAATCTTCTAGATTCATATCCACTTCTATGAGATAAACTCCGCTTTTAGCTTCATTAACTTTTTCAGCGTTCTTTTTCTCCATGAACTCTGATAAGCTCATTAATTTAAATGATTCCATTTTTGTTTTTTTATTTATTTGATTTTCTGAACATGAAATTCAGCAGATTTTGGACTTTCTCCTGCTTGATAGATATAGTACTTATTACCATCTTTATCATTAAAGTTAAATCCAAACATTCCGTGCGATGCAGAAAAAAGATTTTTAACTTCTTCTAAATCTACTTCAACACCTAACCATTTGCTAAGTCTGTCAGACCATAATTTTTTAAGCTTAACAGGCTCCATTAATCTATATCCGTCTTCTTTAGGATGCGGAAAGCTTTTAAATACATAACCTTCTGCTTTTGGATTGCTAGACTTTTTCCATTTAAGCTCTTTTGCTTCATTGACATCTAATTCTTCATTAAGATCTTCAATAGAAAGATCATATTCAGCTAAAACGTCATTTATTTCATCGTATTTACTTTTGCCTTTATTACCTACTAGATATGAATAAACAGCATCAGCAGCATCTGGAACGATATCTCTGATCTTTTTAATCATATCTAAAACTTCTTTATCGGAAAATATCTTGCTTTTAGATTCTTTAAGCTTATTTGATATATCCTTTTTAAGATCTTTGTAAAGAATTGCAACTGAAGTATAGACAAAGTTCAAATCTTTTTCATTCTTTTCCGATTTGTCAACTTCTTCTCTTTTACCATCATCCCAATATTTTACAAAAATAATTTCATCATCCTTAAACTCTTTTACTGTATGATAAGAAGATACTTCAATTTCAATTTGAGGAGTTTCTTTTCTGAAAGTATTTATAAGACCTCTAATACCTTTATCGTAAAAGTCTTTGAAAGCTTTTTTAAATTGCTCTTTATAAATTCTAGAATTTTTAACCAGTCTTTCAGTTTTCTGTAGATTTTTAGGATAAAAAGTTCCATAATCAGATTTAAAGTTCAGTAAAATTCTATCATCATCTTTATCCATAGATACAAAGGTAGCATCAGCATGCTTCTTTAAATAATCTTTAACTTCTTTTGTAAGATTGTCTAAAGAAGGCTTACTAAAAACAGATTCACTAACTTCATCATGAATAAATTCTTTAACAGATTTGTGACCTAATTCAAAATACTTTTTACCTTCTGGCCATTCAAATACAAAACCTTTACCCATAGAAGATCCAACTTTAATATCTTTGTGTTCTTCGGCTCTACCAATATAAGTAACTTCCATATGTTCAGCACCGCCGGTATAAAGATATTTTTGACCTTCTTTAAGTTTATTTACAAGCATTTCATCAACGCTATCAGATTTAGTTCTATCCCAGAATTTATCATCCATTTCAGTGAATTCAACTTCAATTAGATATTCAACATCTTTATGCTTATAATCAAAAGAAATAGTCATAGCCTTTTGATCTACTTTAAAAGGTATAGACTTAGTCCAATAATCTTTTACAAAATCAGCAAAAACTTCATCTTTAACTTTAGACCATGCTTCACTTTTTCTATTAGGGTAATCCGGATGAGCTTTAAATTTAACTGCAACATAATCAATCATATGAGAGTGACCTGTTTTAATAAACTCTTCAACATTATCAAGATTAACATCATCAGTAGCCATCCACCATTGAAGAAGACTCTTCATAGTAATCTTAGGATTTTTAAAAGTTTTAATCCATTTCAAAAATTCCTTTTGGTTTTTAGATTCTAGAATAAAATCTTCTAGATCAAGAAAGTTTTCTAAAACAAATTCCATTATTTAGTATCCTTTCTACCGTAAAGTTCTCTTTTAATGAGTCTTCTAACCCATTCACTATGCGTCAAAGGTTTACTACCTTTTGCTTTAGCTTCTCTAAGAATAGCTCTATTAATAGATGATTCATCTCTTTGTGTAACTAAAACTTGAATGTTTACATCAAGTGGATCTTCATTCTCTAGAATAGAGTCATCAAAAGTTTTTTTAGAAGTTTTAAATTCTTCTATTGATAAAAATTTTTCCATATTTAGTTTATTATGCTAGTTCTTCTGTCCAATAATCTGTTCTAAGAGTAAAAGTAACCTTAGCAGCTTCTGGATTTTCTACTGACAATGAGTTAGTAAAACCTAATTGACCAGTAACAAAAACATCTTTAAAAGTAACTTTTCTAAAAATGTCACCTTTTCTATTGTATTGTGTAACAATTGCAGATCCAGTATAATCAATTTTTAATCCCATTTCAGCTGTAATAGGATCATATGCAAGTTTATACCAATCTCTGATTTGCTTGTAAACATAAGCTTCGTTACTTCTGTTTAAGTTAACTGTTGCTACAACTTGAAGATCAATATAAGTTTGCGCAGGCATACCAGCAAAAGATCTATCAGAGAACTTAAACTTCTGAGTGATAGCATCTATGTTTGGATTAGTTCCGTCTACACCTTCTATACTTTCAATATGTTGTAACATCAAAGGAGTGTCAAATGTACCACCGATCGCAACTGGTGAAATCAATGTTAGCTCGAACAAGTTTTGATAAACTGGTTCATATTTATTAATACTAGCCTTTGACTGAGTATAATGTGGTAAAGCCATTTTTTATTTTATTTTATTTATTGGGAGTTACCGAAGTAACTCCCATATTATTATCTAAATTGACCAGTTGAAATTTGACCAGTTCTTAAGATAGTTGTTCTACTTACAACAACTTCTAAGTTTCTAACTGGTTCAACATATATGTCAATGATACCTTTTCTAGCATCTATTACATCTGCACCATTGTTAGAAGAATCCATTACAGTTCTAAAGTCAAAGATACCTCCATCAGATTGGACTTGAGTTAAGAAATTGTCAACAATAGTTTTAATTTCTAGTCTTGTTTGTGGAGTATTATCTTCAAAGACATAGTTCTTAAGAATGCTTCTTACTCCATCAGCCATGTAAATTAATACCTCTCTAACATTAATGCTAGATAGAGCAGATTGCACGTTTTGTTGAGCTGTTCTATTTGCATAAATGGTTAAACCTGATTGAGTATCAAAAATAACTGGATTTAATCCGAATGGCTCTAACCATTTTCTATCATCTGTTGATAAGTTATATTCGATTCCAATTACCCCTGGACCGCTAATTACACCTCTCTTAGTACCTGCTACGCTTGACCATGGTAAAGCATTTGTATACTTAGAGATGTAGTTATTAGAAATATATGCAGCAGGTGGAACTACAATATTAGAACCATTTTCTCTAACAAGTAGATATGGGAAATAGAATGCTCCGTAGCTTGAACCTTGTACAATACTTGGTAGGCTATATCTTACAGTTGGATTCTTAGATAGATCACCACCAGTTGAAACTAATCTTGTATCAAATGCGCCATTTAGATTTACAAATGAAGGATTAGTGCTCTTCTTGAAGTTTTCAACCGAAGGTGGGTTAACTATAGCAAAACAATTACCTCTGTCTTTTGCAAGTCTAAAGAAGATTGATTTAGAACCAGATTCAATACCATTTGCAAAAGTATCTACAATATATCTGAACTGGATATTTTCTACGTCAGTTAAAGCTGAAGCAAGTTTTGTTCCAGACAGAGTATCATTTAAGATATTATTTTGTTGTTCGTTAGTACCATCAGGTAATTGATACGAAGTTAAAGCAAAACCATCAAGAGTGATAAGATTATAGAAATCTACCCAATTTTCAATAGTTTGATAAGCTTCAACACTGATAACTGAATTTACGTTTTGTGTACCAATAGGGCCATAACAAATTACTTTTACAGCATTAACATCTGGTTGATAGTTAGAAATACCGATAGTTTCCTTGATTCTTACAAGTCTTGAAGATGTAGAATTACTTCCTACAGTCTGTACAAGAAGATTACCAGCCTGTACTGCTGATGAATAAGAAGCATCTACTATAACTTCGTTTTCTTCTAGAGTAGAACCTGATGCACCAGAATATTCAAGAACAGGAATTACTTGATTAAGAGCTCCTTTGTAAGATTGTATACCTAAAGTTGTTGCTACGTATGCTGATTCATCAGTTGCATAGAAGAACTTACCAGCAATAGAGAATCCAAAATCACTATCTTGAGTAATTTCATCAGTAAAGTCTGCGTTTGCGAATGCAGATACTTCAATGATTGAGATATTATAGTCTGCATCACTGATTTCAGCATTAATTGCTCCACTTAAGTGAACCGTATCATAATCTACTTTATTAAAATCTAAGTAAAGAGTAGCTGCGGCACCGAATGATGTACCAAACTGTGCTTTATCACCATCTGTTAAAATACCATCTTCAACATCATCGTAAAGAGTTGAATTAGGACCTGCAATAAATTTACCTTGATCAAGCGGCTTCTGTATTAAGAATCCTAACATATCAGGATTTACGAGTTTGAATTGACTTGATGGATAATCAAAATCAGTTAAATCTATACCACCTACAGCCGATACTGTAAGTACAACTTGAGTGCTAGTTTCAGTTTTAGCAATAACAGGAACAGCTTTAGAATTATCACTCGTTAAGATAAATGAGCCTAATACACCTGCTTCTAAGTCATGAGCAACTGCACTTCTAGCTGTAGTAAATGTTGCACCTGCTGTACTAGGAATAACCATTTCAATAAAATCATCACCGGTTCCTTGAGTTATAGTAATGTCAGTACTTGCTCTACCTGTAACAGTTGATCTTGCTTCAGCATAAGATAAATCAGAAGCAATTACGTCTTTATAAGACATGAAATCAATGCTTCTAGGTTGATATTTTTCAAGTTCATGACCTATCATGTCAATACCCTTATCTACGCCGTCAAGAACAAGTCCTAAATCGAACATTGCTTTGTTTACTGATGCAAATAATCCTGTTGTAAAAGAATCTGTATTAATAAGATCTTCAATAAAAAGATTGTTCTTGTTTAAGTCTACAAAGCCTGGTATAATAGAACCTGTATATTGCGCGATCAATTGAACTTGACTAAGTTGTGTAAATTCTTCAATACTAGTATCGCTAATGTCAGAAGATACGATTTTTCTCTTAAGACCTTTTTGTTTGCTAAAGTATCTAGCGAATTGAGGATCTGATGCAAATCTTTCATAAGGGAAAGAAGCATTAGCATCGGCGCCCCAGTTACCTTTAAATACTTGAACAGTTAACATAAAGTCTGAAATCAAGCTTTCAGGATTCAAGTAAGAAGGAATTTCTGCTTGACCGTACCAATCTCTTACAGTCATATCAAAACCTAAAGTTTCTGACTGATAAGCTTTTCTTACTAATACAGTAATAGGTGATTGACCTAAGTTAACAAGGTTGAATAATTTATTGAAAGGTTGATTTTCTGTAGCACCTATATTATTCAAGAATGCATTTGTTTCAGGGAACCAGAATTTATCTTTGTTGAAATATCCTGAATAAAGAGTATCAGAAGAATATCCTTCATTTGATTCAGTAGCACTTAATGAAAATTGGAATGATTCGTTAAAATCACCACCATCAGTAGAATCGTTAAGTCTTCTCAAGTTTAATGCAAGAATAGGACCACCTTGTAGAGCAGCTAAAGCTGATCTGTGGAAAAAGCTTCCTTTTCTTTCATCGGCTCTATTAATTCCTCCGAATATCTGAGTAAAAAATGCAGTGTCTGGACAAAAAACAGGAGTATTAAATGGACCCTGTCTAGAGAATCCTACAACAAGTCTAAGTCTTTCTGCAGGAATATTTACAATTTGACTTCTATCAAATTCAAATTGATAAACACCTGCTGCTTGAATTGATGCAATTTGTGGAGTTAATGACATTTATTAAAATTTTTTTATCTCTATGAGATGTTTTTTTATTTATTGGAATAAGGCATATACAATTGCATATTATTCTAGATATAAGTTATTTATAAGCCTTCAAGAGCTTCATATATATCATAATTGACTTTATCAGCCTTTTCTTCTTGTGTGTCTAAAATATCTTCAAGATTAGCCTGTTCTCTTTCATCTAAAAAGTCAAAATACTCTTCTACTAAATCTTCAAAGTCAACTGTCTTAAAAAATTCACTGACGTTAACACAAGTCATTGCAATATCATCTTTACCTAATTGACCTTTGTAAGATCCATCAGGCATCTTACCGAATCTAATCAACTCTTCAACAGAGTCTTCTTCAGTAATTTCTACTCTGAATTGACCATATAGCTTTTTAAATGCTACACACATTTGAGTTTTATTATCTCTTTTTAATCTCAGACCAAATTTTCTGGTTCTTGCATCTATTCTGTGCTTAAATTTAACTATAAGGTCTTCATCAAAGTCATTAGTTTTTGGAAAAACTGTTTCTAATTTCTTTTTAAAATCTGAACCTAAAGAATTCCATTCGAGTACGATTTTAGTATTATCTGGTTCAAATACTTTGTATGCTAAGATGTAGAGTATTTTAGCAAGATCTTCAGTATCAGTTTGATTAGATCTAAAAATACCTATTTGCTTAAGTCTGAAAAAGTCTGAAATGCCGCTTGGACTTAAAGTGTATTTTCTAAGTTCCTTTGGTGTAGGTTCTATTCTAAATATATTAATTACAGAAGCATCACCACCATCACCTTCAGCTAAGTCTACAGAAAATACAATAAAGTTTGAATTTTTATTAACAAACTCTATATCATAATCTGGATGCCATATTAAATTGTCATACTTAATTTCAAGGTCATCTAGCCATGGAATGTCTCTATGCGTAAATTGTATTTTAGCCTTTTTAGTCTTTTCTACTTGTGAAGGAGATAAGAGCAATGTTGTACTACTAGCAAATTGGTTACCATATTGTCTATTAAAAGCTTCAATGCTACCAAGCTGTAGGATTTCTTTTTCCATCCAGGCTTTATCTCTACCTGGAACTTGCCACCAGTCAACTTGGAAGGGATGATATTCATTCTTTTTATCCATTGCAGCTTGAAATAGTTCGAAGAATTTGTTAAATCCGTTTGGTGTAGACGTAATAATTACACGAGATACTTTAGAGGAGGAGATTGTAGGATAAACGTTTTCATAGAAGCTCTCTATGAATGAAGGGTTAATATGCGCAAACTCGTCCATGAATAGGAGGTGAATAGTAAAACCGATAGCAGACTTCTTTGTAGTAGATTGACCTATGATACGACATCCATTATCAAACTTCATGTTCATTACGTCGTTCTTAAGAATTCCTGGCTTTAGGAAGAATGGTAAATTTTCAAGAAGAGTTTTAGATTTGTCAATAATTTCCTTAGTCGTTGCGCCTTTGTTTGCAAGAATTAGAGCATTTCTATCAACATGAAAAAGTACATACCAAGAAACAAAAATAGATGCGACAACTGTATTATGAGACAGTATACCGTTTGAATAAAATCTGTGGTTAGGATGATCTACTGTAACATCGTACATAGATATTTTATTAAATGATTTCTCTATTTTAGATATTGTCTCTATTCCGTCTTTTGTAATAATCGTATCTCCTATTACAAGATCCTTTATAAAAACTTCGGAAAAGTCTTCTCTGAATAAAATATGTGTATCAGCACCTGAAAGTTTTTTACCTTCTTTAGTTGAAATATTCCACACAGTGTAAGGTTTAGTTTTATGAATATTTAAAAGTCTTTCATATCCTGTATCAGATTCTATAAAAACATTGTCCAAGTCAAGAGTATCTTGAATTTTGTCTAAAAAGTTATCTTCTGACAAAAAGTTTTTATCATGATTTTCAATTTCTTCTAATAACTGAATATCTGTTAATACATATTTCTTTTTTTTAATTGGTAAAGATTCAAGGCTTTTATAAAGATCTAAAAGTCTTTCTTCAGATACCGTTAAACATCCTTTTTTTCTGAGACTTTCATAGTAAAGTTCACCTAAAGTTACTTTTCTGTAAGAAGAACCTTCTTTGATGTTAACAACAGTATCTGGTGTTAGGCATTTACCGATTTGTCTAGCGGCATTCACTATAGAAAATCTGTGTTCTTGATAATTTCTTAGCATTTGAATCTGATAGTCTCTAAGCTTGATAATCTCTAAGCCTCTATCAGTCATTACTTTACAATAATGATTGGCAAAGTGTACTATATCATTTGCACATTTTCTAACTTCAGAAAGTTCTTCTTCTGTATATTCAAATACCAAATTGCCTTTTCTAAGAAGAGGATTATTTTCATAGAATGGACTTCCAGTTTTAACCTTTACACCATTGTCTAATGCATCAAGATATTGTTCAACCTTTTCACTTGTCCATATAAACCTTTCCTCAGGCTCTTCGGTTTTAATATTCAGATCTATGCTCGGCGCATAGTAATCATTTCTTGTCATATTAATCCTCCTCTTCTTCTAGATTTTCATCATCGAAACTATCTAGATTGGATTGAAATAATTTTTCGTCAACCGGTTCTGAATTCGCTCTTTCGGCATCAATATCGTCTCTAATGCCTTTAATAAGAGCTTTTGTACCTCTAACTGGACCAATTCCTATACTTGTCGAAGATTCAATAACAGATGCTTTGTTCGGAGAAGCATCTAAAGACTTATAAACATCTCTTTCTCGAGCAACCCTTTTAACGCCTTCTTCAGTTGCAATAACATACATAGTTTGGCTCTTAATGATATCAAGAAGAGTTTTTTGTAAAGCAGTAAATACTTCAAACATTCTAGGCTCAACTGATCCACCATCTATTTCATACATCATTTTGTCAATCATTCTTTCTGTTGATTGCATTTGATATATCATAGTGGCAAGATTAGCTGTTTCTAGCTTGGTTTTTGCTTGTAAATAATCATCTTGATCAATGTAGTCCTGCGATAGATAAAACTTAAGAAGTTTTTCCATCATTTTTTTAGCCTTATTTTCTGCATTAAGTTTTAAGTTAACATAAGGAGAAGGCAATTCTGCAACAGGAAGGTTTTTTTCACCTTTAATTTCATTTGGGAGATCTGATTCTAAAATCTCCTTCAAGCTTTCTGTAAAATCTATCATTCAAAAGTTTTTTGGATCCAATAAGCAACTGATATTAAATTCTTTAGATTTCCTAATTTTTTGTCTTTTACGACGTCAGAATCATCTAAATGAGAAGTTTGATTAATAAAAACGTCACCGTTTTCTTCAATAGTAACATCAAAGGTTTTGGTACCCTTCTTTATTTTAGCTCTTATTGGGTACTCTTTGTCGAGTACTTCGTCATAAGCTACTCTGACTTTAGCATAATTAAATGCTTTCATTAAATCTTTTATTGTGTTCATGGATTATATACTGGTATTATGTTTCTTGTTTTAATAAGAATACTTATCTTAAAATGATCAACTGGCACATTAACTATTCTATTTGAATGATCTATTTCAAGAGTATTTATTCTTATAGTCATTAAGTTATCATCTATTGAAATAGATTCAAAAATAATATTATTATTTAAGTTATTTATATAAGTTACCGAATTAGGCGTATTATCTGGCTTACTTAAAGAATGAACTATACATTCTTCAGTAGTTAATTTAAAATTAGCGTTAAGACTATGTGTTTGTGTATCATACGTCCAAGGATTAATAATTTGTCCACCGAATATTTTGAACTGATCATTGAAATCGTTTCTAATTTCGTGTACAGTAAGACTACCTTCTAACAATTGAATCTCTGCCCAATATTCCAATTCTTCAGAAAGATTGTATATTTTAACAAGTACGTAGTTATTTTCGGTATCTGAAACTGCATAACCTACTGGATATCCGGTTATGTAGTCTATTTCATCTGTTGTAGGATTATAATAAACTACTTGACCTCTTTTTATTATACTATTTCCTATATAAAGCCTCTGTACTCCATCCAGAGCGACAGGTATCGTGTCTCCTTGATAGGCAAATCTTTTAGGAATAGCTGATATGCCGCCATCTAATACAAATATTCTGTTTTCATCGGTATAGATGTTTTCTCTAACCTCGTACATAATTCTATCTTGACCAGGCCAATCTAAATAGGAAAGAATACTTGATTGACCGCTAGATATAACTTTATCTCCATCATATGTTAGGATTCTATTAAAAGGAATATTTCTAAGTATTTTACTCTTTTTAAGAAAATCTCTATTACTGGTAGATAGAAAATATTTACCTTTTGCTAGTTTTTTTGCGATGTATTCGCTTTGATATTTACCTGTAACTTGATATAAATCTCCTACTTTTTGAATAGAACATAGATAATAAGTATTGTAATAGTCTAGTTCATCTTGATTATAATACTCAAAGTCTACAAAAAGCATTATTTCATTGTTAAACCATCCTATATTTCTTATTGTAAAAGATGAGTAATTATCCTGAGGAGGTTCAATGTTTATTGAGCTTGTTACATTAAAGTCTAGATCTAAAAATTTAATTTGATTATCACTAGATACTATAATTTGATCATTTCTAACAATTATACCATTTACTCCATAGTTAAATGGACTTATTTTTTCACAAAAACCGGATTCTGTTAATGTAAAAACGTGATTAGATCCTTCTCTTTCAGTTGCAAATATTACAAAAAGATTTAAAGTATCGGACCATTCAAATGCGTAAGATTCTCCTAGACCACCGACAAATCCTTCTGTATATTGGAATTGTCCGTCCATTATAAAAGTCTGTACGCCGCTAACCTGATCAAGGAAAATGGAATTGTTATTATCCATAAATGTTAAACAATCTTGTAAAGTCGCTTTATCACTTAAGTTTGTAACAAATCTATTTGCTATTTCTATGAAAACCGATTCATCGTAGTTAGATGAAGTATTACCAGCAAAGACAATATAGTAAAGTTTTGTAGCGTCTGAAATATTTCCTATATAAAGATCATCGTCGTTTGTAGAATTAGTTTTTTCTCCTATTATTTGATCATTTACAGTATTGACAATAATAAGTTGGTTAAGACTTGGATCTGAATTTGACCCTCCTGTCTTTTTATAAACTAGAGTATGTCCATTTTCTAGATCTACTTTATTAAGGAAATTAGAACCATTTCCATCTGCGCCTAAACCACCTGTTATAAAAAAGTTATCTATGTTGATATCCTGTGCTCCAAGTATAAAAAAGCTAAGATACTTTTTAGTAAAATAGCTTCCTCCACCAAATGCAGCACTACTTGAAGTAACTTCGCCATCTGTATAGCTTATACTTGATAGTAAATATTCTTTAAAGGGTATTTGTTGATATTGACCATTTCTAGTAGTAGACCAATTGTTAGTTAAATTTGTATTGATGATATTTCCACTATCATATAAGTCATTTAAACCGTCTATAATGTAGTTGGTTAAAGTTACTTGAGTTCCTGGTTCATATGTATATCCATTAATAGGTATCTCTTCTAAGATGTTTGTAGATATGTCAATTCTACCAAATTTATATTCTTCAGATGTCGATTCAGTTTGATAATCAAAGACAGAATTTCTATATAGTACATAGATAAAATTATCCTTTCTTGCAATGCTTATATCATCTATAAAATTTCTGTTTTCTACTAAGAGTATGTTATCTAAAATTTCATCCTGATATAATTCAACTACAGCACTTCTATATCCATCTACGAGATTATTACCTATTGCTGCATATACAATGTTGTCAATAACAGAAATTGCTTCAATGTTAGTTGGAAGACTTCCTATAAACTGCGCACTGACATCAGTAATAGTTCTTTCACTCATTGTTATTTCTAGCTTAAATAAAAGATATTCGTCATTTTGATTTCTTATTGCAGCAAAAATACCTGAATCTTCTATAGATAAGCCTATAAATCCATTGACAGTAAAACCCTCTATAGATAATGTAAATCTAGATTCAATTGCATTTCTATCTTCATTGACTACCAAAATATCTGGCGAGCTTTGCTCAACCATGAAAATAATTCCATTATTTTCAATAATACCTTTTATTGTGTTATCAACTCTAAATAAAAGATTTCTAATTGGTCCAGTAGAAGACCATTCTATCTGATAAAGATTATAATCGCTCTCATAGATAAAAGATTCTAAATCATAAGAATATCCTAAAGCATTTATATAGTAAGAATTATTTTCACTAAAATAAAAAGCTTCAGCTGTTTTGTCTTGAATAGATATTTTTCTAAGTGCAGTTCTGCTGTCAGCATTGTCGTAAGTTTCATTAGTCAGGTGATAAAGATGATCTTTATCGGAATTAATTACAGCTAAACCATGGCCATCTGCACCGTACTCGTAAGCAAATTGAATAGGAGTTTTTTCCCAACTTACAGTATCTCCTTCTATTCTGGAATAAAAAATTCTGTTTTCAAGTTCTATTTTATCGTTAGAATTTCTTACAAGTGAAAGAAATGACTCGTCGGAATTTAAATATTCTAATAGTCTAGATTTTTCATATTTTTGTAGATTATTGGAATTTTCTACTATTAAATTTGAAAAGTTTTCAGTTTCTGTAATATCGCTAGGATTAAATGCTCCGCTTGTTCCAGATGTGCCGCTTGTACCAGATGTACCGGACTGTCCTCCGCTAGTTCCACTAGAGCCTATATACTTTTTAATATCAGATGCTTTTCTTTTTACTAAAGGAAAATTTTCAAATCCTGACTTACCGAAAAGAATTATATCGTCATCTGAAATTAAATCAGATTCTCTTACGTATTCGTTGTACCTTTTTTCTGTACTCATCCTATTATTGTATTGTTATTTTGATCTATTATGAAATTGCCTTCATCATCTATAATAGTAGAAGCAGGAAATTGCATATTATTTATGTCTTTTGTTTCTTTATATCTTTCTTGAATATTTAATCTAAGAGAAGGTATAGCATTATCTATCAATAAACAACTAGAAGAATTTTTAACAAGATATTGCATAAGCTTTTTTTCTTGATCTTCTCTTTCTAGAAGAACATCATAGATTCTGAAATTAGATACTGATAAGTTTGCATAAAAAAGACCTAATCTAGATTTTTCTATAATAGGATTATCTACTTGCAAAACATCTTCCAAGATTTTCACAAATTTACTCTTATTATTTCTTTGAGGCTTATTTGAGTAATCACTAAGCTTCCACAAATTAAGACTTATTGAGCTATAGATATTTGAGATATTCAAAATAAATCCATACCATACATCTTCTACGAGTAATTCGTGATCAAACGTAAATATAGAATCTCCTATTCTAATCAACGTAGAAGTTGCGGTAATAGCTATGATAAAATCTTCATTGTCGTTTTTAACGACTTGATAGAAATCAGTTTCTTTTAAATAAGATCCTGTTTCATTACTATAAGAAGTATCCCATACATGATCAAGTATAACTTCATTAAAAGATATCTGCTTAACAAAGAAATATCCATTTAAAGTAGGATTATTAAAAATTTTTATGATCTTGACCGTTTCAGCTAATGCTAAATCTAATGTAAGTTTAACAAAACCATTGTGATCTGATATAGAAACTATTTGTATACTTTTTCCAAGTTTATAGGACTTTGATTTAAAAAGAAATTGAAATGATCTATTTTCATTTTCACTAATAGAAAAGTTATAATTCCAGTAAAGACCTACTTCACCTGGATTAATCGTAGATAGATCATAACTAAATTTAGAAATAAGAGTCCAGTTAGAATAAAGATCAGATTCCTCTATCCAAAGAGATTTATTAAGGCTTCTTCTAGTATCATCTAGACTATCAATTGACTGCACTTTTAGTTGCTTTGGATTAGCATAATTTTCAAGCTCTACGTTTAATTCAACATCTAGATCCTGCATACCTGATACTAGATTATTAGTAAGAGTTTCTGATGCTTCATCTGTAAATATTCTTGATGCTCTTTCTTCATATTTAGATAAACCAACTCTCCAGTAAGAAGATTGGTAAAGAAAATCATCAGGATTTGCAATAGATTGTACCTGATACATTTGCTTCATAATAGGAATATACAAGTAATCACCTTCTTCAGGTTTACTACCTTGTCCAAATATTCTTTCAAATTCCCTTTTTACTACGTGGATTTCTATTACGCCAATATTGTTATCCATTTGTATTGGATCGAATTGGATTTCTCTAGTAGGTAGTTCGTTATCTGGAAAAAGTATTTTAACTTCTTTGTTAGCTATCACATTTAAGAGGCTATATTCATGAAACATAACATCTTTACTTCTTTGATCGGCGGCAGTTTTAAAGAAGTTTACGCAATGACCAAAAATAGAACTTACTACACTACTAAGATTTGAATATAATCCGGCGCCTCCACCGATTGCATAAGGATTAAAAAGATCTCCTTCTTTACAATCGATTATAAGATTATCAACCAAAGAATCTACTGAATTATCGCAGCATTTAAACTGCGGAATAATTTCAATAGTACCTTCAACAGTTTCAGTTTGAAGAGAAATAGATCTAAATATCAAATCTTCCTCTGGATCTAGAGATTCAACTGTAAGTCTGTACTCTATCCAAAAACTGTTAGAACTAGATAGTCTAATACTTAGTAAATTTTCGTTAGAAAGTTCCTGGTAATCCGAGTATGTAATGTTATCAATAGACCATCTAAATTCCTTTTTTAGTTGAGCTGAAGAATTTTCACCGCTAACATCCAAATTAAATGACAATACCCTTACAACATTCTTGTAAGGGTTTATCAGCGATATAAGAATAGATTCACCAATTTCTGTAAAAAGGTGATCTTGATTAGAAGGCATTAAATAGTTTTATTTATTTATTGCCTTTATAGTTTAATTAAACCACATCTAAATAGTCTACTGTAACTAGAATCGGTGGATTTAAAGTGCAAGATGATTTAGTTGACTGAGAGAAAAATTCTCTAAATTTTTCTAGATTTTCAAATTCAAATGGTTCAAAATACTCATATAACACGTCAAGCGCTCTTAAAAAATCTTGATATTGAAAATATGCGTACGGTTTGTATTCAAAGGATTCATACTGTAACCATTTTTGAGTTATCATAAAATCGGTTACCATTTGTAATTCATCCGCATCTAAAATTTCACTAAAGTTAACTTTTCCTAAGAGAACATTATGTAGCAGCGTAATTTCACCTCTTATATTAAGAAATGTTTGTTGACTAGTTAAAGTAAACTTAATATTTTCTATTTGGTGAAATACTGCAAGATATGAATATATTGCATCATAAATATTTACTTCATTTTTATCATATTCAACTTCATCATGAATATCAGCTTCTACTAAAGAAGGATTAGCTAAAGATTTTAAAATAGGGAAAACTTCATAGGATTCATAAACATATTCACCTGTCTTTTTTGCAATATTTCTTAAAGTTTGTAAACTATTAAAGAGCTTTTCATCTAATTCATTGTCTAAGTTAAGGTAAAAATTAACAAAAACTGGAAATTTCTTATAAGAATCTAGAAGAATATCACTTTGCTTTTTCTTTTTTGACTTCATCGTCTAAATGTTTTTCAATTTTCTGTATTTGCTCTTTTACATAATCTGGATCAAGTTCATAAAGAGCTTTAAAATCTCTATCACCAATCATTCTCTTCTTACAGAAGATCATTTTAGCTTTTTCATCAGGTTTCCATTTATCAGTTTTAGCGGTTTTTGTTTTAGTAAAAATCCAACCAGGAGTTCTAGAAAAACCTCGACCTACCATTCTCCAACTATGACCTACTCCAATTGCGCTAGTTCCGAGTTTATTGAAAAAAGCTGCCTGTACAGGATATTGAATACTCATAAATCTATTTGACATGAAAAAATGTTTCTTCATGTCAAGATTCGTTACTTCTTTTTCAAACTGATTACTTTGAGTAAAAATAGTCTTGATATAATCAAATAATTCCATTATCCTTTAATAAAGCTAAAATCTTGAATCACATCATCTTTAATGAATGATGTCTTTTGTTTAATATAAGCAGTATCAGCTAAAAGTTTATCGCTAGAAGAAAGTTTTTCAATATCGATATTTCTAGGCTCACTGGTAATAGACAAAATATCTTGCATCATGTTTTCATAAACTTCAGCGTCTATAAAAGTTTCACTTAGAGTCATAAGAGTAATGTTTCTCTTAAGGTTTTCTAAAATAGAGTTATAGTCAGACGTTGTAATTTTCATGATCTTGATAATGCTGTTAACAATTTTTCTTAAAGCTTCATCATTAGAAAGCATAATGTCTCTATTTAAATCATCTACAGGGATATTAGCATCTTCTAAAATAGCGTCAGCTTTCTTTTCTGATATCTTATAAGTCTTACCATTTTTTTGATAAGAATATACGCTAGGTACATTATCGCCGCCGTCGCCTATTAAAACTTTTCTCATCAAAAAGTTATAGCTGTTGATATCGATAAATTCAAATCGTTTAGAATTTAGATTTCTAATTAGTCCTGTATAAGACTCTTTTAAAATTTCTTCTGTATTAGTTCCTATATTAAAAATGCTTTCTTCAATAGAAGATTCTGACTGATGCCATTTTTTAAAATTCTGATCAATAAAAATCCTAGAACGAGAAGGATCGTAAACAATAACTCTTCTGCCATTTGGATGAGTTCTTACAATTTGTAACATGTCTTTGTCACCTGTAAAAACTATTGCATCATATTTTTTTGAATTTGCATAATTTGACCATGCTGTAATTAAATCATCGCCTTCTGCACCATCAGTTTTGTGCAAAATTACACCAGCTTTTGCGAGAATTTGTGGAAATTCTTTTTGAGCTCTTTCTAGATTTTTAGAATTCCATTGTGGTTCACTTTCTAATCTATTTGCTTTATATTCTGGATAGTATTTTTTTCTCCATGATTTAGAATCACTAACAAACACAACTTCAGTTGCAATGTCTCTAAAGTTTCTATATTGTGCACAAAAATCTAAACAGAGCTTTTTAATAAAGTCTGAATAAGTTTTTTCGTTATTGATAAGAAGCCATTGACCATCTTCACCTTTTACCTTTTCACCCATTACAAACAAGGTTCTAAAGAAAAAGTAATTACCGTCAATTATAAAAAATACTTTGGATCGAGCACTCATGCCTTTTTGATTATAGATTGAATTTCATAAATACATGCAAGCAAAGATACAACAGGATCAATTACTTGAATTCTCATTGATTGGTATTTTGCTACAGCAATAATAATTTCAGGTATAGCTGCAACATAAGAGTTTTTTTCTTTGATGATATAAGTAATGAATTCATCTCCCAAAGAAGATAAAACATCGTCAACTTCAGATGAATAGTTACTTACAATTAATTTGTAGTTACTTGCAGGATCAAGTGTGTTAAAGATTAAAGAGTATACATCACTATATTCTCCTCTAAATTTAGAAAGTTTATCAAAAGTAATTTCACCTTCCCTTGAACACGATTCAAGAGTTACAAGCATTGATCTAAAGTCTGGAAAATTTTCCTTGACAAGAGACGCTAATGCCTTTGGTTCAATTGTAATTGATTCCTGATCTGCGATAAATTTAAGTCTTTTTGCATACTTAATTTTAATCTCATTTTCTTCATCTTTTGGAAATTCAAAGTTAATAACTTCAAATCTTGAAAGAACAGGAGGCGGCACTTTTTGAACAAAATTACATGTTGCAATAAATCTAACTTTAGAGAATTGGTCCATTGTACCACGTAAAGCTTTGAAGAATTGATCTGACACACCATCAATCTCATCAAGAATTACTACTTTAGTTTTTGATGGATCATGCGTAAGAGTATTTTTTGTACAAAAATCGGTAATTTCATTTCTAATAACATCAACGCTTGTTTCCAAGGAAGCATTGATATATTTAAATGGATGATCAAAATGCTTTACAAGAGCAAGAGCTGTTTTAGATTTACCTGTGCCTTGGTGACCATGAAAGAGAAAGTGTTGATAAATGCCTTGTGAAAGCTTGCTTACCATTCTTTGTGGTAGTAGAAGTTCATCAAGAGTTTTCGGTAAATATTTTTCTAATAGTACTTTAGATCTAGACATATAAAATTATAGCTTTATGTGTAATTTGTTTTAAAATTAGTAAAAAATCTTGAGATATAAATAAATAAAGATCAAAATGATTTTCCAAAAGACTTTCACAAGAAACATAAAGATAGAACCGATAGGTACGACAAAGATCATAAAAAGACTACAGGAAATACCTAAGGCTGATTTCAAAACTAAAGAAATAAAAATAACTGAAAAGAAATATTTTCCAAAAGCAGAAAGAAGAGAAGTTGATTTTAAATCTGGTAAAATTCAACCAGAATTTTTAGGTGAAACTGTTTATATAGTCGGAGGCGGTCCATCTCTAAAAGATTTTAATTTTGATCTTTTAAAAGGCAAACATGTAATTGCTATCAATAGAGCCTTTGAGTTTGTACCATTTGCTGAGTATTTATATTGGAGTGATATCGGATTTTATGAAAAGTATAAGGAAGGTATACATCAATTTAAAGGTAAAAAAGTAACTAACAAGAATTATCCTCTAAGAAACGATATTATAAATTTGGAAAATACTGGCAAGCTAGGACTAGAAACTAATCCAAGCGCTATAAAACACGGTGGAAATTCGGGATATGCAGCAATCAATTTAGCATATCATTTAGGAGCTAAAACCATAGTACTTTTGGGATATGACATGCAAAAAGATGGAAAAGAATCTCATTTTCATGGAGGCTACGGTAGAAAGGTAGATAATAGTTTATATGACAACTTGTTTCTACCGCACTTTCAGAGCTTAGTAGAACCTCTCAGAGATAAGAAAGTAGTTGTCTATAATGCCAATATTAACAGCAAATTAGAGTGCTTTACAAAGTGCGATATAGACTTTGCTCTTAATCTTTAAGAATATTTTTTAGAATATTCTCATGATACTTTTTGTAATGTTTAATAGCCTTTAAAGAAGACTCAATAACTAATCTTCTTCTTTCCTTTTTAGGCATTTTAGATGTCTTACAATCTTTACATAGAAAATTAAAAGGGTTAGCTGATTTTGCAGTATCAATTCTTATAAGGATATGCTTATCGCATACTGCACAATTCCACTTGTAAGATATCTGCTTTTTCTCCATCTCCCATTCAGTAATGACCTTGTTTTCTTCCTGGTCGTATACAAGGTACCTAGAATAGTGTTCGTTAACGAGTTTTTTATTTTCTGCTAAAAAATGTATTATAAAATCATCCTTTAGAAAAAACTTAGAATATCTTTCTTTAAAAAAGAACTTAAGACGACGGGTATGTTTCTTTAGTTTTATACCGTAGATAGTACCTGTCGTCTTAATTTTTTTCCTTATTAGAGGTTTAAAAGCTATCATTTACTTATTACATCTTTAAAAAGGCTTTCTATTTCTTTTAACATATTGATTATTTCTGTATCTGAAAATTCTTCGCCTTCAATAAAATCCATTAATGTCTTTTCATAGAATTCATTAAATTCTTGACTACCTAAAACTGATGCAATATCAGACTCTTTAGGATACTTTTTAACTATTTCAGAAGGAATTCCCATAGATTCTAGAATATCCTGATCAAATACAGATTCACTGATAGATTTAAACTTGTTGATAAGTTTTATAATCTCTTCTGTATAATCAGCCTTTTTCTTCTTATCAGATTCTTTCTGCCTTTTAGCATCAATCTGTTTTATCTTAGATAAAATCTTATGCGCATCAGATTCTAAATATGCTTCAACTAGAGCTGATGATTTAGAAATATTTCCAAGCTTTTTTGAATATTCAGAAATCTCAGACTTAACAGAATCAATTTGAGATTCTATAAAGCTCAATTTAGCTTGTTCTTGTTTAACTCCTTCATCATCTCCAATCTTTTCATATTCTTCTATGGAAGCTTCAGTTTCCTTTTTATCTTCTTCATATAAGTCAAGAACAAATTGTTTAGTGTTTATATAGGTTTTAATAGCATCTAACAATTCGCTCTTTAAAGAATCTCTTGTTTTTCTAAGATCTTTAATAGTTTTAGAATAACCTTTAGGTTTAGATGATTTAAGAGATCTAATTTGATCAGCTATATCTTTTATCTGGTTTTCAAGATCTTCCATTTCAGCATAGCTTTTTCTTGATGTATTAGACTTCTTTATGATTTCTTCTATGCTAGAAGATATTTTAGAATTCTTTTTTTCATAAGAATTCATTTCTTTAGAAGCATATTTATGTGCTACTGTGTCTTTATCTAGGTCTTTGATTGCTTTTTCAGTTGCACTTATTCTAGCTTTGTTAATGCTATATTCAGCGTTTCTATAAAGACCAGACTTAGAGTATGCATTACGAATCTTATCTTCAAGTACTTCTATTTCTTTTTGCAGCTTGAATGACTTATCAGTAAATTCTGATTTAAGAACTCTTCTTTGAACATTATCAGAAGTCTTAGCATAATCTTCTCTATATTCAAGTTCCATCACTTTGAACTTATAATACTTTTCTTCGTATTTCTTTAAAAGACCTTTGATAGAAAGAAAAGAAGCTGGCGTATTTTCAAAACCAAGAAAACCAAATAAAGTATTTAAAACGTCTTTAGTATATCCTGGGTAATTTTCGTTTATAAGTTCTTCTTCATCCTCTAAAGATTCTAGAATTTGGGATAATTCAGTAAAGAGAATGTAATCTTCACCATAAGCTTCTGATATTTTATCTCTTTTGACAAAACGACCTTTTTCATCTCTACCTGACTTCTTTTTAATATCGTCATCAACTTCTGATTTTTTATCTTTATCAGTTGATTTATCTGTTGAAGAATCTTCCTTTTCTTTTTTCTTGATTTCTTCTTGTGCTTTCTTAGAAAGCTCTTTAGTCTCTTTAGTTAAATCATCTATACTAGATTCAATAGAATCAAGTTCATTTTCATCAGCTTTAGATTGTATCATTTTTCTAAACTTTTGAAGAGCTTTGATTTTTGAATCGGATACCATCAATTTAGAAAGATAGGAAAGACCCTTTTCTCTTGCTATAGAATTAATAGAAGAAACAATTTCTTGCATTTCTTCTTTTAAAGATTCAACTTCAGCTCCTTTAAACTTTTCAAGTTTTTTCTTTTCGACGTCATCGGCCTTTTCCATCTTTTCATCGAATTCAAATTCTTTCATTTTATATTCAATGATGATTTTTATAAGGTTCTTAGAAAGTTTATTTAATTGCAAAATAGCAACAGGATTCTTAAAGAATTTAGCAAACTTGCTTAAAGCTATTCCTAAAGATTCGTTTAATGTTAACTCATATTCCTTTGAATAGATAATATTCCATTCTTCTCTATTTAAAAGCATTTCGTGATTTTATTTATTTATTAGCAATAGAAACAAAAAAGGGTAGCGTTAAGCTACCCTCTGTTAAGATCTAATCTAGATTGATTAAACGATTGGCATTACGCTACCGAAATCAATTTTGATTGTTAAGTACATTGTTTCAGGGTGGAAACCAGCTTCAACTAATGCGAATCTTGATTTCACCATGATTTTAGGAGCCATAGTTTCCTGAGTAATTGTTTGAACTGATTCAGCCATTAAGTAAGGCATGAATACTAATCCTGGAGAATTACCATCACCTTTTCTACCTACTAGAACTCTAGTATCGCTCCAATCCATGTTAGGATCAGTATAGATCATGATTCCAGACATTGAACCAACTGGCATTAATGAACCAGAGTTCTGGTTGAATGTGTTGCTGATTGGATAAGGTTGGAAACCTGCAATTGATTGAAGAGCTGTAGCAATTTGACCATTTACAACGGCAAAGTTAGCTGGACCTCTTCTACCTCTGATCGCGATGATACTAGCAGCTGCAAGAATCTTAGTAAGAATTCTTCTCTGTAAAGTACCTTCGTTTTCAGCAAAACCTGATGCACCTACTGAAGAGTTAGGAGTTGGAATTACAACTGCATTACCAGCGGTATCTCTACCAATTGATACGTTAGTTGTACCAGCTGAAGTGCTTAATACTAAGTTGAAAGCAGAACCTTCATAATCATAGATTTTCTTAGCATTAGTTACACCAAGTCTATACATCTTCTCAAGGATTAACTTGTTAATAGACTGAGCTAATTCATTTACAAGAACAGCTTCAACTTGTGCCATAGCATCGATACCGAACTGCTTAAGGTCAGAAAGTTGTTCTTGAGTTACAGCAGCAGCTACTTGATAAGTTTGTGCAGCAACTGACTTGTTAAAGAGAGTTAATCCCATTAACTGTGCAGGTGTAGATTCACCATCACCTCTTAAGAAAGGTTCATTGCTATTTACATTATTACCACCTGCGATTGAAGAATCGTTAGAAGCTGAACCAGCACCAGAGAATGATGTGATATGGTTTTGTAAACCTCTTACTAAAGATGCATCACCAGTAGTTAAAGTAGCAACAAGAGCATCAGCAGTAGCACCGCTTCTTGTATAAATTCTACCTTGAGTTGCAATAGTATCAGCAATACTTAAAGTTGCTGTAGTACCGTTAGCTGCTCTGTAAGTAGTACCTGCATTATTTTCATAAGCGTTAACTTTGAAAATTGGTGAACCGCTGATTCTGTCCTTACCATAGTAAGTCAATGAGTATACTGGAGTAGTGTTATTAGCTGTTAAGTAATAAACTGCGTTTTCAGTAAACGAAGAGATTGACTCGCCTGATTCATAATCAAGATTCAATTGAACATAAAGAGCTGGCTCTTTCGAATCCAATTTACCACCTGCATATACAAAGTCAAGGTAAGTTAAGATACCCATTGGACCAGGCATTGGAATAACTGGAAGAAGATCAAGTGCAATAGTAACAGCTGCTACTTGCATTGCGATGTTCAACAAGCTATAAGGCTTATCACCAGAACCTGGAGTTTGAGTACCAAATTGAGTAGTTAAACCAGGATTACCAGGTAAAGTAACTGCACCCATTGGAGGTACGTTCATGTTAGGGTTCAAGTGTACTGTATTGTATACAGATTCGTTGATTTCGTGGTATGCTAAAAGTTTAGACATCCACTTAATTTTATCACGGCTTTCGATACCAGTAGCCTCAGTAATTACTGGACCCCAGTTTTCAACAACCTGTGCTTCATTTAAAGATTGATAAATCATTTTTTTCTTTTTTGTTTTATTTAATCAAGACCTAGTCTTTTTCTTGTGTTTTTAATTAAATCTGTTCTATCTACTTTGCCATTTTCATCTAGTTTGGATTCATTTAGCTTTTCTATAGATTTAGTTTCAGAATTAAAATTTCTAGTCATCCAGAAATGTTTAATTGCAACTGGTGAAAATAAATTTCTTACGCTAGCTTGCAATGTAATTTCTGTTTTCTTTTCGGGTGAAAGTGATTCCCAAATATTTTTAACATCATTAGGCATTAATTGCAACCAAAGTGGATCTGATTGTTTTTCATTTAATGCTGATTCAAAAATATTAACTGCATCTTTAGTACCAAAATATCTGTTTACTTTAAATGCTTCAACCACTTTTGCCTTCTTTTCATCTTCTAGATTTTCAAAAACTGAAATTCTTGATTCATCTAAAAACTTCAAGAAATGATGCTCGGTGCTCTTTGCTGCTTTCTTTTCCTCTGCAGCTTTAATTAATATATTTAATTGATCATTGATAGAATTTTTGTAACTATCTGAATTTTTATTTTCATTTAGATCAACCTTTTTATCTTCTACTTTGTTATCATCGGATTTGTTTTCATCAACTTTTTTATCTTCTACTTTGTTATCATCGGATTTGTTTTCATTTTTCTTGAAAACTTCTAAATTAATAGTCTCTGTTGTAAAGTCTACAAACTCTGCTAAGTTATTATGCATTTTTACAAAATTTTCTAAAAACTCAGAATTGATATCAACTGTTGAATTATGCTTCTCAGATAACATACTCATATATTCTCCATGAAGTTTAATAGATTCATTCATTTCAGAGAAATATTTTCTGATTTTTTCATTGTTCTTATTAGCAGTTTCTACAATACTCTGAGAGAACATTTTCAAGTTAGAAATTGATTCTTCTAATTTAGATGCCTTCTCTTCAGATCCGGTTGAATAAGTGTTAAGTTCATCAATTAAGTTTTCATTGTAATTGATTAGGTGCGTAAGATTTTCATAAATACTATCGATATCTTCTACCATTTCATTTGCACCTTCTTTAATATACTGAACGTATTCATGAAGTGTGGAAATTTCTTCTTCGTGTTTTTCAATAGTTTCTTCGCTGCCTTTTAGCTTTTCATAAATTTCATCTTTAAATTTAGAAAATTCTTCCGCAACATGTTTTGAATACATGTCTAAATCTGATTGAACCAAAGGAGTATTCATTTCAGGATCATTATTAAGATTAGTATCTTCCATTTCGTAAATAATTATGTTTTTATCCTCAATACCGAGAGATTCATTTAACGGCTTAAGTTCAGCACATTCAAAACCAGGCTCAGATACTAAGTCATATGTATAAAGTTCTCTGATATTTACATTTCCTCTATTGTCAACCATACCAGTAGCTCTTGAAGAAATATGCAATGGAATTCCATCTTCTACTAAAGCTTGAGCTTCTTTACCTGCACTTGTATTTAAAAGTCTAATTTTACCTTTTACTGATCTGCTCTGATCATCGTACCAAAGAGATTCAATAACGTGAGAAGCATTTTTTAAACTGCTTTCCATGCTTTTAGGGTGATCAAGTTCACCTAGAATCTTTTTACCTTTTCCAATTTTTTCGATAAGAACGTTTAATTTAGGAAGAAAATCTTTTTCTTCATAAATTCTATTGTTTCTATTTACTTTACCAAATTCAGTGAATGTACCTTCTAAAATATACTCACCTTTTTGGTTGATATTTGATTCAAGAACATGATTGTTCTTTTCAAGTATCATTAATGTTTTAGCCATTACTCTTGTTTTTTTTATTTATCTCAGTTTTAAAAGGCATTTTGTTAAATGCCTGCTGTTATATCATCTGTTGGAGTTTCTTCATCAGTTGATGCTTCATTTTCCTGATTGTCTGTTTCTTCTTCAGCTTGTTCTTCAGGCGTTTCATCTTCTATCTTTTTAAATTTGCTAGGAGATTCGCCATCTGCTATCTGTTCAGCATCTTCTCTTTTATATCCAGCTAAAATCCATTTTTTAATAACTTTAGCTCTAGCATTACCTCTTAGATCTTCAATTGTAAATCCACCATATTTTCTGATTAGATAATCTAGATCCCAGTAAGATTCTTCACCATCTGCAGTTTCTTCTTTAAGTTCAAGAACTGCTTGAATGTATTCAATTTTCTTTTTAGAAAGCTCCATAAACTTGAGCTCTTCAAAAACGTTTTCCTTATTGAAATGAACTGTTAAATTTGCTTTAAAATCAAAATCATCTCTTAAATGTTGATTTTTAAGAATCATTTGAATGTAAAGAGGCTTTACTAAAATTTCTTGGAAAATTGATCTTAGTCTATTTACAAATTTACTAAATTTAAGCTCTTCTCTAAGAATTCCTTCAGATGTCATTTCATATGTAGAAGGGCTATCTGCATCAAATCTACTGAAAGGTATTTTAGAAACTAGTTTAAGTTTGTCAGTAAACCATTTTAAAGTTTCAGTATCACTTAAATCTGGTCCTTCATTGGCTAATGTTTCTACTTGAGGTTCTTCACCTTCTTTAGAAGGTAACCAGAATTGCTTACTGAAAGGCATCATAGGTTTACCTTTTGTCTGAAGAGAACCGGATTCAAAATCAAAGTCTACTACTTCATTATAGTTACTCATTAACTGAGCTAAGGACTGTTTAGCTCTGTTTTTAGATTTACCTCCTACAGGTATAATAAACTTCATTTTAAAAGAAGCATTCATTACGGCCCATATAATTCTAGAATGTTCCATAATTCTTAAAAGATTAAATGATCTAATTAATCTTTCAGTATATGAAAATCTAGAAGGAGAATTTACAGAAGAGTATGAAATGTATATAATTTGAGAATCATAAAGAATTCTTTCTCTATTTACTTCACCTTTATTCTGAATCCAAATCTTCTTTTTAGTTTTGACATCAATCCCCTGAGAAAGAGTAACAGGATCAATTTCTTTAAATCCAATAATTTCATCTTCAGTTTTATTATAAATTATTTCAAAGGCAAGAAAACCGTCAATTAACCATTTTCTAAAGTAGTTCCATGCAGATATACCATCGGAAAAGGAAAAATATTCATAAATTCTATTAAAGTATTTTTGAATTTCCTCCTTTACTTCGTCTTTAAAATTGTGATTAAGTGTTGGATATGCAAAATAATTAGAGTCGTCGTATACAACGCACTCATCGGTTAAAGTATCGAGAATTTCTTCTATTTCATCCTGAACAGCAAATCTTCTAAGTTCATCTCTTCTTTTAACATAGTCCTTGTTAAAGTATGCTTGATTCTTTTTTGAATTTGTGTCCATTAAAGAATATGCCGCAAACGTATAATAAATATCTTCGTCATCAGAACCAGGTCTTATAGCATTTAAAGCGTCCATTGTAGATTCAGCTACACCAATAGACTTAGATTGTCTTACAACCATGTCATCGTACTTCATGCCAAAGGAACTTAAGTCTCTTAAAAAGCTACCTATAGTTGACTGCTTTCTGATATTGTCTTGGAAACCTGCCATTTAAATTTGTTATAGTTTATTTATTAGAATTTTCTTTCATATAAATTAACCAGTCTTTGAGAACTTTTTTATACGAAAGTTTGCTTTTAGGATTAATGAAGAGCGACATTAAAGGTATCTCTTCATACTTAAAAACAATCAATTTTTTAATGGATGAATATTTGTAATTTTTGATTGCTATCTTTATACCTATCTTAGAAAAAGACTTAATAAGACTATTGACTTCTATGTCAATTTTACCTTGATCAAGTCTATCTAATTCTTCATTTCTTTCTATCTTAGATTTAAATATTTGTAGGTATTTTGAAAGAAAATATTTTCTAACTTCAATAGGAAGATAATTTAAATTTATACAATTAACAAAGGTAGAATTTCTAGATAATACAATACATAAAGGATGTTTATCATACTCTTCTATGCTAGGTTTAACATAGTCAAAGGTCACCAATTTACCGGGTAAAATGTCTGAAACTTTGTTGGTAGTTTCGATATCTTCTAGTAAACCTTCTGATATCAATTTTGAATATTGAATAGGCTCAAATGAAAAAACCACTTCTAATCTATCTTCAAGCTTTTTCTTTTTTTCTACTTTTTCTAAAATAGAGTCAAACTTCATATAGTCTTACTATTTTCTGTGTAAAGAAGAACTTTCATACCATGAGACTGCGCAAACTTTTTTAAAGTTTCAATCTTACAAACATTAGTCACGTAAGTTTTGTATGCTTCTACATATTTAGCAAGAGCTTTGGTGTTGTTGTTCTTAGGTCTAACCGGTTTAACTAACTGTTTATCAGATTTAGCTTCTACTACATAAGTAACTGGAAATCCGTTACTTCCTTTAATCTTAACTAGAAAGTCAGGCCAATAAGCATGCCATTTTTTATCTAGAATATTGTAGTAATTAATTGAAAAAGTTTCTGACATCCATTCAATAATACGAGGATCTGTATCACATTGAATCATAAACTTTTTTTCAATAGAGCTCCTGTAGATAATAGGATATTGACCTTTATATTTGGTTGGATTAATAGGAGTATAATAACCTTGGATATATCCAGATTTCTTGTTAGGTTTTATATTCTTAATATCCTTCATTAGATAGTATAAATACCTTCGCTATCTTTTGCTCCGTCTATTCTAAGATTACTTGCAGCTTTCTTAGGATGAATATTATTCCAACCCTTTGCGAAACCTTTTTTAACAAGTGACGTATAGTAAGCAAATGCATTAGAACCTTTTTCAGGATCAAATCCTCTCCAATATTTCCATATATCTTCATAAGCGGAAGCAATGCAGTCCTTTCTATCGTCTGGATCTGTGTATGGTAATTTAGTAGAAGCTTTTTTAGCTAGAGCTATTAATAGCTCCAAAGCCCTAGGAGTAAGTTTATCCTGGGCTTTAGATTTAATGATTTCTGCTAGCAATTCTTTATTGCTGATTTTCATTTTAAAATTATTTAAAAGTTAATGAATGATTATTTTTCTAGGATGATTTCTTGCAATTCTACGTTCTTAGATGCTATTTCAGAATCAAGTAAAGAAAGAGCTTCTTTTAATTCAGTAGCTTCATCTTCCTCAAAATTCTTAATAACCTTTTCTATATCAGATTTCTTTTCTTGTAAGAAAGCAATATCAGAGGATATTTTAGAAATTTTTTCTTGTTTTTCTAATTTTGCAAGAGTTTCCTTTTCTAAAAGATTTTTTACAGAATTAGAAATATCAAACTTGATATATTCATCAATTAAGGTTTGTGCAACAGATGCAGATTCTACTATAGATAGATCGTTCTTCTTTAAGAAGGTACTGATTCTGTTTACAATCAAGTTTTCATTGTACTTGATAAAGTTAACCTTAACTTTAGGATCTTTATGAGAATAGATAGAAGTTACGAAATCTAATGAAACAACTTTATCAAGTCTTTCAACTAAATAAAGAATGCTATCCATCATAGATCTATCACGAAGACCTACAAACATAGATTCCCTGATAATTCTTTTTACTGAATCAATTTCTTTAACATCTGCAGATAATTGACCAATAGAAATTTTATTTTCTTTTAGATCTATACATAGCTTTTTGTTATTGTGATAGATTGTTAAAATATCTCCATCTTTTCTAACGTTAGAAGAAAGGAATTCATTTAAATGAACAAAGAAATTATCTTCAACTGCTTCAGTATGCTCCTTAATAGAATCATTTTCTACTATAAAGTTTCTTCCATCTAATCTAAAGATAAAACCTTCATTAGTTTCATGAATATAACCAATAGGTTCTACGGTATATGCATCACCTTTAGCTATAAGAGTATTATCGTAAGACGCTGATTCCAAAAGGAAATTTTCAATAGGTTTAACCCATCTAAATTTTGCGAGTTTTGTAATATCTTCTTGAGTAATTTCTTGTTTTTCAAGAACATTAATAATTTCTCTTTTTGCAAAAGAATCATTAAAAGATGAAGAAGAACCTTCAAGTCTTAAATAAGATTCAAAAAGTTTGAAAAGTTTCCAGTTTTCATTAACAATAAAAGACTTCCATTCTAAAATAGATTTAACAGGTAAAATATCTTTAAATTGAGAAAGACTTTCTAAAAAGTAAACAAGTCTAATTTTTTCTACTTCAGCAGACTTATTTAGAGTTTCAATTTCCTTTTCAAGTTTTTCTGTAAGATTTTTGTAAAACTTACTTTCTGCTCCATGAATCTTTAGAGAATTTTCAAGAGTTTGAGAATAAGATTCTAGTGTAGTTTGAACAGATTGTAATTTTTTATCAAGAGGTGATCTTAGACTAGATAAAGTTTCCTGAATTTTTGAGATGGTATGCTTTAGAGTTTCGTTTTCAGCTAATTCTTTAAGAGAGTTAGATAAACCGTCTATTTTTTCAATAACATCTGCTACTGTAATGTTTTTCATTAAATTTGTTTTTTTTGATTCAGTATATAAAGTTAAAAACTGCTGAATTTGTTCTGTTGTGTAAGGTTCTGGATTAGGAGTTTCTATTGTACCTTGAACTATTTCGATTTCGCGTAAAAGAGTTTCAGGCATTAAACCCATTCCAATTCCTATAGAATATACTTGGTTAACACTTTTACCACTCTTGAAGAGTTCTCTAATAACCATTCTCATTCCATTTTTGGAATCTTGTATTTCCTGCCAAGTTGGTAATTTAAAACCTGGTCCTACTATAATACTTTCGTTTACCATTTATTGGATAAATTTTAATTATTTATTTATTAAGCAGATTGAGTAATGCTCAAGTTACCTTTAATACCTGCCTTTTCATAAATTTCTAGTTCATGTAAAGATATAGGTCTCTTAAAAATGCCATTTTCATAAATACTATCACCTTTATATTCAGAAATGTCAAGATAAGACATGTCTAATTCTTCCATAATATTTCCAAATCTAATTTCTCCATCAACTAATCTACCTACACCGTCATTATCCGGGTTTATAATAAGACTTTCTACATCCTCTAAAGATAAGCCTCTTTCAAAGACTGGTAAAAAGAATTTAAGATCAATGTTAAATGTATTTGTATTTTCCTTTTTATCCAAAAGACCAAATTCAAAAGTTCTATTAAGATCTTGGTCATCTGAAATTTCATATGTTGCTGACAAGTGATAACCTCCAAGATCTATAAAAAATGAACTTGACTTATACATTGTAGAAATAATTGAGCTAAGAATAGAAAGTTGCTCATTTAAATTACTCGTAACAAGAGTAACATCGAAGTTTATACTGAGAGGAATTAGATTAGAATTGAATCTGAATGTTCTCATCGTTTCTCCTACTTCTCTAGTAAGAGTTAGGTCTATTGATTTATTCATAAGAGCATTTTGTAGTATTGAAATACTTACAAATTTAAGAACCGCTCTCGGTACTAAATTATAATCACCTATTGCTTTGCCTTTTTCAAGAGCTTTAAAAAGAAAAGTGTCAAGTAAAAATCTCTCTTGTCCTGTATCGGAAAACACAAAAGGGACAAGCACTTTACGCTTGCCCTTTTCTGTATTTTGAAAGAAGTAAATTTTTTCTCTAAGATGATACAAGAATGCCGCAATGATAGATCTTATCAATACGCCATCAGTATTACTTACTTGGTTAAATATAGACATATAAACTTGGTGAACAGTCTAAATATTATTAGAGATTTGTCCACTTTGTTTATATATTTTAGTTCAAGTCCTCAATGATTATTTTAGAGAATCCTGCATCTTTAACTACCTCTATTCTCTTATCAAATAACTCACTTGGTAATGGAGTATGATTGACAACGAAAATGTTTAAATCGATTTCTTTGATAGATTCGCTTAATATTTCTAGAATATGATAAATACCATCTGCATCAACTGAACTAAATATTTCATCAAGGAAAAGTAAATTGATAGTAGGATATCTTAATTTTAGCATTTTAATTAATGCAATAATTACAGCAAAGTCAGCTTTCTTTCTTTCTCCTGAACTAAGTGTTTTGGCATTTACATTTTCACCTAGATGAGTAATAATTGCATCAAATTTCGTATCAAACTTAATTTGAAAAGGAATATGCATTTTATTACACATCATAGCAATATTAAGATTAAGCATTGGTAAAATTAAATTAGCGGCTGCGTTTTTAACACCATCTTCACTAAGAATATTTTCAAGTAATTGATAGTTATAATCATCTGTCTGCTTTTCTATTTTAACCTTTGACTTATCATTAGCTTTTCTTCTAAACTCTTTAATAAGGCTATCAAATTCTTTTAAATCATCTCTTTTTTCTGATTCTGAAAGCGTCTTAAGATTATTTTTCAGCTGATTGATTACTTCCTCAGTCTTTGCAATTTTTTCAATAGTTTTTTGATAACCTTCGTTGATAAGCTTGCCTCTTTCTCTAAGTTCTTTCATTTCAGCACCAACATTAATAGCACTAATTTCAGCTTCTCTTTTTAGAGCTTCATATTCATCCTTTTTACCTCTATGAAAATCTGAATGTAGATCCCCTTCACATTCAGGACACTTGTCAGAATTATAAAGATTGATTTTTTGTAAATAGAATTCTATTTGATTCTTAAATGAAAGAAGATCGGTAGTCTTATTAGAAATTCTATTTTGTATCTCAGTAAGTTTTTTACTTGCCTCAACTTTTATTCCAAGATATTTTTTATATTCTTCAGTATACTTTAAAAGAGTTTCATTGAACTTAGAAATATTTTCTAAACGCTTTTCCCTTTCATTGCTTTCAAGTTTAGATATCCTATTCTTAATGGACTCCATAGATTCCTTGATATTAAGAATTTCATCATCAATAGACTTAATTTCGATTTTTAAATCTTTTCTTTTTTGTTTGACATATTCCTTCATGTCATTTAAGATACTGAATCCAAATATTCTATCAATAATAGCCTTTTTATCGCCTGGATTCATCGTCAAAAACGATTTAAAATCGTTAATAGAAAGAACTAGAAGGTTCTTAAAGACATTAAAATTAATTTCATAGATTTCGTTTTCTAGATAATCTTGTGTATTTAATTTACCTGCTTGGTCATATGGTTGACCATCTATAAATATATTGAAGATGTTTGGATTAATACCTCTTTCAATGACTATAGATTTGGATTTAGACTCTATCTCAATTTTACCCCAAAGTTCTTTGTTGATTCTATTTGGCAAGTCTGTATTATTAAAGCCATCTACTTTGCCATATAATAACCATTTAATGACGTTAGAAATGGAACTTTTACCACTTCCATTATGACCTGATAGAAGATAGAGTAAACCTTGATCAGTATTTTCAAAATTAATCTCTTGTACTATGTTACCATAGCTCTGAAAGTTTTTAAATTCTATCTTTTTAATCCTCATTGTTATTCATTTTGTTGTAAATAGATTGAAAATTATCCCAAAGTCTTGTTTTAACTTCATCTTCATAGCCTAAAGAATTAATATAGTCCTTTGTGATTGAAAAAATGTCTAAATGACTATCACTTTTAAATGAATAATTATCCATTAAATAAGTAGTCATTTCTTCTATAAAAGCAGAGTCATCATTAGTTTCATAAATATTTGTTTCAATTTTTCTAGCATATCCTTCCAAAGCACTCATAAAAAGTGATGTATTAATTTTAGGGAAGATTTTGCTAGAAATTGAGATATCTATGAAATTATTTTTGAACTCGTTTCTAATTTCTTCTATTGTAAGATTTGCTATTTGAAGAATATCATACTTTTTAAATTTTGGTGAATAATTATTTGGATAAAATGATTCTTCGTCAGTTGATGGGCATATTGTATAAATTCCTTTCTGATTACCCCTGTCAGATCTTGTCATTTCGTAAGGATTACCTACAAACAGAATATTGTTAACTCTTTGACCAAAGTGAATATGGCCGGAATATACTCTGTCAAATCTACTGAAGAAATTTGAAGTATTACCATGGTCGTGTGTATTCTGAGGATTTAGAGACATTTTTACGCCTCTAACTTCTGAATGACAGAATACATAATTAATCTTTTGATCTATATAATACTCGTATGATTCTGATTCATGTTCAGTTGAATATCTCCAAGGCATCAAAAGACAATTTTTACCATCAATATTCATTAGATAAGGATCTTTATGAACAATGATATTAGGAAACCATTTAAAAATATCTACTGAGGTTATCTCATTAGTTAGCTTTTTAGCAATATCATGATTTCCTACAAGCACGTGAATTTCTTTGAATCTCTTGCTAAGATCTTCGAAAATTCTAATAGCTTCATGCATTGCATTAAGATTAATGCTTTGTCTATTATCGAAAACGTCTCCCATATGAATGAGAATATCTTCTTTATTTGCCTCAGACTGCACTAAAGGTATGAAGAAATTATCAAAATAATCTGTCATAATAGACAACCACTCCTTAGATGCATTTCTTGCTCCAAAATGTGTATCAGATATTATCCAAATTTTTCTCATTTAAAATAGTTTTCTAATGTTTTTCTTTTTTAGAATATCAGTGTCCTTATCCAAAAGAATCAAAAGTTCATGTTTATACTTATTAGAAAGAGAACTGTAAAGCTTTTTTGGATTAATCTCAAAATATTCGGATACTATGGAAAATATTTCAATTTGTCTTGCAGGTTCTTTAACTTTACTTATAATGTAAGTATAAACCTTATTGATTTCCATTTTGTTAAGCTTGTATACTTTATCATCTACAATTTCATTAAAAGCAACAAACTCTGAATTTTCAATTATGTTATGAATCTCTTTCATTAAAGAATCATAAGATATCTGATCTTCTAAATTTTCATATCTTGAAGGTTCTACGGTAAATGAAAATTTACCTCTTTCTATGTCAGCATTCGGTTCATCAAGAGCATCTAATACATCCTTTACCTCTGGATCATATTCAGATTGTTCTCTTTTTAAAATGTCCGCTTTTTTCTTAAAAAAATCTTTATTAAACATTATTCTCTTATTATTTGATCAGTTTCGGTAAGTCTCATGTGATTATAGTCAATATTAAGTTTAAACTTGCTATTCTTTCCTTCACCGTCACGTATTTTTAAAATTTTTAACCAGTATTCTTTGTCTAGATGCATTGCAGTATCTTGGATAATTGCATACATCATGTCAGCTGTATGTGCTAGAGCTGCTGATTCAGAGATATTACTGATACTAACATCAGTGGAATCCCATCCTGTTCTATTAATCTGTGTTGCTGTAATAATTAAATACTCATTTGATACAGCTAAACCTCTAAGATCTTCTGCTATTGATTTGATTTTAAGATAAGTATTTTCAGAGTTTGGATTTCTATAATTTCCTATAATATTAATATAGTCAATTACAACAACTTCAAATTTTGTACCTGTCGTGTCTTCAAGATTTTTTAGATAGTCTTTAATATCATTAACAGTTGCTTGACTCGTAGGAAATTCTTGAATTACAAATTTTCCAGGAGGCATTAATCCTTCTCCAATTCTAGCAAGTCTTCTTTTTAAAAGTTGTTTATCTCTTGCAAGATCTTCAAATTCATGAATTTTAACTCCTAAAAGATTTGCACCAACTCTTTTAAGAATTTTTTCAGCAGACATTTCAAATGTTAAATAGACTGTATTTTTACCTGATCTAACAAAATTGGCTGCATCATTACAAAGAAAAATAGATTTACCGATGTTTTGTTGACCTAGGTAAACTGTAAGAGTCTTTTTATCATAACCACCAGTTGTAATAGTATCTACATAGTTATAACCTGATCTAATCTTTTCAGTCTTTTTGAAATTATAACTGTCAAGATTAAAAAAGTCTACACCGAGATTAGTAGCAAAATTTACATGAGAATCATTTAACCATTCAAGACATTGATCAACTACTGTTTTTGCATTATCTGGATTAATATCCTTTTTCTTTACATACTCAATAGTTTTCATTAAGTTATGATCGAATTTTTTAAAGGATATCCAACTTTGAATAGTCTTTTCTACATATTCTTCATCGTATTTGGAAAGTTCTTCCTGAAAGACTAGGTCAATAATCTGAATATAGTTTTTTAGAGCTTCTGAATCTATTTTTTTAATATCAGATACTAAGAGAACTATTTGCTCCTTTGAAGGAGATTCTTCAAACTTTTCATAATACGTTCTACAAATACTTAGTAAGAAATCTAAGTCATCGTTATCAAAGAATCCCTGAAAAGTTTTTCTTAGATATTGTGTATTTTTTAATAACCATAGAAAGTAAACTCTTTCTTTGTTCATATAAATGGATTTTTAATGATTTTGTAAATTTGTTTTTTGTCTGTAGACTTTTGATACTCTATAATAGAAGAGCTAGAAATTAAATCCCTAGCTCTTTCTATTTCTATTTTAAAGTAACCTGCAACATTGATATCTGAAATGATAATATCACCAGACTTTTCATAATTATTTGCATAGCTAACTAGATAGTATTCTAAATCATCTACATCTGGATAGTTTTTTGAAAGTCTGCTTAATCCTATCAAAGTTTTAAGCTTTAACTTATTTTCATTCAAACCTTTTTCAAACATAAAGATTATGTACTTTTATTAGCTAAGTTTAGTTAGACTCAAGAACTTCATCTAACTCCTTTTCGTCTAATACTTCTTCATTACCTTCATTAAGAAGTTCTTCAAAATTATCGTCAGCATCACCTGCAGCATATTCAAAATCTGATCTTACGTAAACATCCATTTTGTCAATAACTTCTTCAGTAATTACTTTAGGTGTAAATAGATCTTCAGGTTTAACTGTGTCATTTAAATGCTTAACGCAATATCCTCTTGCTGTGTCTGATGGAAAGAAGTATTGAATAATTTCCTTTTCTCTGCCTTTAGCATCGGTTTCCATCCATGAATGTTGGCGACATTCTTCCTTTTCCTCATCTTTAAGTTTTAGGAAATCCTTTTCGCTAATAAATTTACCTCTTTGAATACCGCAAATATCCCATTTGAAATACTTCTCTAAACCTACATAAGGATTCATACCTCTATCATATCTAAGGAAAAACTTAACAGTTTCAGGTTTTGCAAATCTATTCTTATTAGGCTTGGCTGTAATAATAATGCCCTTTTTATCTTGCCCTTCTGTTAAGTTTGACTTAGTAAGGAAAAGAATAATAGAAGCCGCATATTCCGGACCAGTTCCCCCGCCTTGAATCGTCTTAGAGAAAAGATCTTGCGTTTGATAAACGTGGTTAGAGAACCAGAAAGGAATTTTTAGAATTCCGAGTCTTGTCATCAAGATTCTAAAAATAGACTTAAGAATCTTAGATCTTGTCATGTCGGATTTTTCAGAGCCTGATTTAGCATCTTCAACTTCTTTCATTGTAGCAAGGTTACCTGCAGAGTCAAGTACAAAAAGAATTTTAGGAATTTGCATGCCCTTCTTTTTTGCTTCTAGTAGCTCTTCTGTAATTACAGTTGAAATGTGTCTAAATTCTTGTACTGTATTAACAGGTTCGTATCTAACCATACTCGTATTAATACCGAACTTTTTCATAAGATCGATATCTACGGCGTTTTCTGAGTCAAAAAATACAGTATAATAACCTTCTTCTTGCTGAGCTCTTCTAATACCATTTAAAAGTAAGTAAGTTTTACCTACACCTGACGGACCAGCTAGTGCAACTGATCTATTACCAGGATATCCTCTTCTAAGACTGCCTGTTAAAGCTGCGTTAAGAAGGTAATTACCACTATGTATGTAGTGATCGATTGTTGAAATTTCATTTTCGTCCATAATAGAACCGAAATCTGAAACTTCTTTCATTTTTTTGTTTAGGTCTTCAAACGAAAAGACTTTTTCTTGTTTTGCCATAAAAATTGTTTATTTAAAATAAGCTCTTTTTGTAAAATAGAGCACTTGTTAACGGTGGTAATCCTACTGCAATTAAAATTCTGTTGAGAGGATCTATCATGACTCTTTCAAATTGTTGGTCATAATCTATTTTAGGTGCAATTTCTTTTGGAAATTCTCCAGGTAAATAAGCAAAATAGTTATTTGCTTGATTTTCTGTGATATAGATTTTGATTTTATCAGAGTCTTCGATCATTCTATACTTTTCTTTGTATTTAGAATTGTTAAGAAGATAGTTATAATATCCAGCAGCTCTTACGTTAAATGGACATCCTGTATTAATTTCAAAAATATCATAATCGTTAAGAATATATTTTCTGTAATTATTCACTCTGTATGATATTGAAATATTGTCTATTTCCTGCAGTTTAAATTGTCTTTTTAGTTCAGACAATTTGTTAACTACTTTGGATGCTTGTACATCTTCTTCACAGATAACATACTTCATCAATTCTTTGAGTTTTTCTCTTACAAAAATTGGTGTACTTGATTGAATAATTTCAGTACCTTTAGAACTAATTTTTGAAGTTGACTCATAGTGTACATTTGGAGATTTAAATACTACGTCTTCAATATATTTCTTTTTAGCAAGCCATACAGCAGATCTAGAAATTTTTTCAAGTTCAAAATCTAGATAACATTCCGTATTCATTGCTTCGGAATAATTTTTTAGAACACTTTTAAAGAATGCATCGAGTTTGTGTTCATTTAAAGATAGTACAAAATCTTTTCTATTACCTTTCCAATCAGTTTTCTTTAATACTTCTTCAAGAGAAAGAAATAACGAGTCAGTATCTGAATAAATTGCAACAGGTTTAACAATTTTACCGGTTACTTTGATTCCCATTTTTTGATGAACTTCGAAATCCTTTTCCCAAATATTAAAGAAATAATAGTTAATTGCCTTTTCAGTAAATTGAATAGCGTTTTTACCTTGTTTTGTAATTGATTCTGCAATATTAACATTGAAGAAATAGAACCAACTATTACCAAAGGCACCGTAGATAGAGTTCAAAATCAATTTTACAGCCTGTTCAAAGTTATAATACTTTTTAGCTGTGTCTTGATAAGTCTCTAACTCCTTCTGTAGAATTTCTAATCCATCACTCATCAGATTCTTTTATAACAGTTGACAGAATAAGGGTTGTATTTGTATCAAGTGACTTAAAGATAACTTTATTTTCACTTACGACCATTGTATGATTTTCATCAGAGTCAATTGCTTTAAAAGAGTCTTTCGTTAAAGTTACTTCAAATGGATTTTCCATAGTAACAGAGTTTGTTAGAATAGTGCTAAAGTTTTTACCTTTTGCAAAAACACCTTTGGAATCAACTCTGATGTTGAAATAATCATCATCATCAATATTAAAGAGTGAACTAACCTTCTTAACATAAGTTGCAAGAAATTCTGTTTGATACACTTTATCATCTTCGGATGAACATCTTTCAATATCAGATTTTGACATTTCAATGTAGTCAATAGAAGGGTCTAGACATTCAGTAGATACTCTTAGTTCAGTATCCGCGATTGCAAATCTAGTAGCAACATTTTCATCTTCGTATACATCGTATTCAATGAAGGCAGTTGCCATGCTTCCAAAATGTTTTAAAATATTCAAAAGTCTTTTACCTTCATAGAAGCCCATTTTAATTTCTTCGTCAAAAGTAGAATCAAAAAGTTCCTTTCTTTCAATTGAAGAAATTTTAACAATGTCTCTTGTATTATTGTACACAGAAGAAATTACTCCTTCAGGAGTAATTCTAAAGAATACTGAAGAAGAAAAAGACATCATTTTGTCAATAAAATCCTTAAATTCTACACAATTAAAATTTTCTAGCTTGATTTTTTTCATCACATCATTAGTTTATATGTTATTGCTCTTTTTATTAAAAGTTTAAGTAAATTCAATCTGAATATTTTCTATGATAGGTCTCATATTAGGATGAATTCTTTTGAGAGCTTCTTCAAAAGTTACAAATCCTGCCCAATCAACTTCTTCCAGCTGAAGATTTTTTCTTGACTGAATTTCATTTTCTAAGCCTATTTCTTTAAGGTCCTTTATTTTATAAACATAATAAAGAACCTTTTTATTAGATTTAGGGTATTCACATTCAAATAATTCGTTTTCTCTAACAGAAGAGATTGGTAACTCAATACCAACCTCTTCTTTAAGTTCTCTAACAGCTGCTTCAGTTACGTTTTCGTCATTTTCAATTTGACCTTTCGGTATACTGTAAGTACCCCACCATTTATTATTAGTAGGATGTACTAGAAAGACCTTGTCTTTCCATACTATTGCTATGCCTGCTGAATTTTTCATATTTTTATCCTTCACATGATATACAGTCAGCTGTTCTCTGTAGGTTGTCACCTCTAAGTACAGATTCTGTTCTTAAATAATAGAGAGTTTTTACTCCAAGTTTCCAAGCTTCTTTATGTACTTGAGAAATCCATTTAGGAGTGTCATTAGGATCGAATGAAAGATTAAGAGAAATTGCTTGATCTACAAATTGTTGTCTTATTGCATTTTGTCTTACTATTTCAAGTTGATTAATTTCCTTAAAGGTCATAAATACTTCTTTTTCTTCTTGACTTAGAATATAATCAGGTAATCCAGTAACTGATCCTTTATCCTTTAGAATTTGTTCCCATACACTATCAATGTTATAGCCTTTTTCTTCAAGTAAAGCTTCTAAGATTGCATTCTTTTTGATGAATACGCCTTTTGCTGTTTTTAAGTTATAAACGTTAGCTGGAATTGGTTCAATTGAAGCAGATACGCCACCGGAGATATTAGCATTAGATACAGTTGGAGCAATTGCTAAATGATGGGTATGTCTTAAACCTGTACCTTTACACCATTCAGGTTCTCCATAATATTCAGCTTGATCTCTAGAAGCTTTTAAAGATTCCTTATTGATGAAATCGAATATGATTCTTGTATAAGAATTTGCCTGAATTCCAACAAATGGTAAATTTTTACTCTGTAAGAAAGTGTGCCATCCCAATACACCTAAACCGATAGCTCTACCTTTAATAGCTGATCTTACGGTGTTTTCCATGAACTTTAGGTTTTTAGCTCTATCAATAAATTCTTGAAGAACACCTTCTAAGAACCAAATTGCAAGTTCAGGTAATGACATTCCATTTTCAAATCTGTAATCTTTCCATTCATCCCACTTTGCTAGATTAAGAGAAGACAAACAACATATAAATGAATGAAGCTCATCTGTATATAAACTGATTTCGGAACAGTTATGAACAACTATATCGTTTGCTATGAAATTTTCATTGTCTTTGACTGTAATATCATATACAGGCTCTTTTTGTGTTAGTTTTTTAATTTTTATCATTTCTATTTTTATTTTTAATCACTTCGTTTATTTCATTTATATTTTTCTCCAAATTTTCGGATAATATATTACGAAATTTATTATAGTTACTATATTCTGATTTGATTTCTGATTTATCTAGATCATAAATGATTTCTGATGTACATTTATCATTAATCATTAAATACATTGAAATTTCTTTCCATTTTTTATCTACGGTATAAAAAAATAAAGAATCATAAATAAAAATATCATCAATTTCTAAATTTTCTATTATTTTATCTCTACTCAGTCCTATAGATTTACCTATAACTGATAAGTTTTCTACTTTTTCATGAGTTTTTTTGTATATATATAGATTCTTCATTTTTTCTAATCTTTTTATGTTAAAATTTTCTAGTTTGTCAATAAATACATAGTCTTTATAAAAGTTTATTTAATTACAAGCTTATCTTCTTCTATAAGATCCTTAGCTTCTATCCATCCTCTTTCTGTTAATATTTTATGATTTGCTGTGCATCTTATTTTATAACCTTTTTCAGAATCTTCTATCTCATAGACTTCTGCGTGCGGATCAGTCATTCCAAAATCTGTAATAAGTTTGAATTCATTTTCATTCTTTTCTATGTTCTTTGATAAAACATAGATATTTGGAAAGTACTTAAACAAACCTTCTAATTCGTGAATTTGGACATCGTGAATGTCATTTTCTATCCTTATTGTTATAACAGTATCAGCGGCAACGCAGATATTGGTCATTGTTACAGATAAATTATTCTTCTTATATGCATCAGGATTGTTATTATTAACATTGTCCTCAAACATGATATACGGTTCGCCAGTCTCTAACCTTGTCTTAAGAATTTCTCCCCAAAGTTTTAATGCCTTAGGATCTCTATCTTCAACTTTTTGCATAAAAGCATCGTCAATAACTACGCATTGATGTAGATTTAGACATTGACGATTAACATCACCCTTAGGTCTTCTAATACTTAGGAATTCTTCAATGTCATGATGATTAATGCTTAGATTAACAGATGCTGCGCCTCTTCTAACTGAACCTTGATTTGTTGCTAAAATAGTGCTATCATAAATTTTAGCCCAAGGCACAACACCCTCAGATACTCCATTATCTTTAATTTGCTTACCTCTACCTCTAATTCTAGATAAACCAATACCTACGCCACCGCCTTGTGAAGATAATCTCATCAATTCAGAATTTGCATTAGCTATTCCTTCAATAGAGTCTTCTACATCTATACCAAAACATGAAATTGGCATGCCTCGTTCAGTTCCCATATTTGATAGTACCGGAGAAGCTAAACATAACCAGTTTTTAATCATTGCTTCATAGAAGAAGGGTTGAAGATCTTTTCTTCTTAATCTTCTAGCAGAAGCTTTTGATACACGATGAAATGCTTTAAAAACATCTTCATCTCCGACCAAGTAACCTTGAGTAATAATACTTAGTCCAATTTCATCCATCCACTCAGGATAGTTTTTACCTTTTATCCAATTTTTCATATCACTATTCATTATAAATCCGTCCAGTCTCCATTTGATTTCGCGTAATCAGTTACACGGTTTGCGAAAAAGTCTTGTTGAGTTTTTCCTGATGTTAAGTGGCCAAACCACTCCATTTGTTTTAAAAGAGCTAAATCAATATCGTTATAGATAAATGGATATCCTAACTCATTAAGTTTTTCGTTTGCTCTGGCTTTAATAAAGTTTTTTAGCTGAGCTTTAGTTAAACCTTCTATGTCACCCATTTCAAATGCTTTATCGATAAAGTCATTTTCTAGTTTGATTGATAGTTCGCAAGCTTCAATTACGTTATTTCTAAGTTCGATAGTATTAAGCTCTGGTATTTCTTCTAATAGCTTTCTAAATAGCCAACAACCTGCTCTAGAATGAAGTGACTCATCTCTAACTGACCATTCAACTATTTGACCAGTTCCTTTCATCAAGTTTCTAAGCTGAAATGACATCAAGATAGCAAAAGATGAAAAAAGATTAACACCTTCTGTAAAAGCTGAAAATATAGCAAGCGATAGAGCTTTTTCTTGTAAAGTATTACCTTCTACTTCTATAAGTCTATCAATTTTAGCTTTTGCTGTTTCATCTTCAAGGAATGCACTGAAATCATCTAATCCTAATTCTTCATTAAGTCTAGAATATGCTTCAGCATGAATACTCTCAAAGTCTGCAAAAGCTCTAGCCATTGCTTGAATTTCAGGTTTAGGAAACCAAACAGATACTTTTGTAGACCAGTAATCATTTACGTAAACTTCTGTTTGTGCAAATGACTTAAGAATGTTACCTACTAAGTTTTTCTCTGATTCAGTAAGCTTAAGTTTCCAGTCATTTAAATCTGAAGCTAGAGGTATTTCATCAGCTAGCCAATGCGCTCTGTGTTGATTTTGATAAAATTGATGAGCTTCTTGGTACTCGAACGGTTTGTAAAAATTTCTAAGTTCTGTAATCATATTTTTTTCTTTTTAGACTAAAAATGGAACAATAAGTTCCATTTTCTATAACTGCAGTTATTAATATATCTATTCACTTTACTGAATAGATTTATTTTAAACAGCACCGGTTTTAATGTTTTTGATTTTTATTTTTAATTGTTCAGCTTTATCTTCTGCATCTAAATAGATCTTTTTGTAAGATTTTCTTTGGCCGTACATATCATCTAGAAGGTGTTTAAGTACTGAAGGTTTCTTATCGAATACTGCGCCACTAGAAGCTACAATGATAGATTTATCTTTTCTTTTTTCTAAGATCTGAGATTCTGGAATATTACTGATGTAAGATTCTGGCGATATATTAAGCTGTCTCATAATAGAAGGATAAAGTGATGCAAAGTCATAGCAAACAACTGACCAGTGTTTACCTACAACTGGATCTTTTACGTAGGCACCTTCATATTGTTGAGATTTATTACCTGCATTTGATTGATCGTTAGGCATTACCATTTTTCTAGAAAGATATTCTCTACAAAGAATGGATTCTGTAATACTAACAGGTGAACTTGCTTTGTAAAATGGTACTTTACATATGTTACTGATAGTGAGAGGAATTTCAGCAGTTTTTAGTTTCATATGAATTAAGTCTACAAGACAACTGTCGACACAGTTATAGTAAACATAGTTCGTATAATCAGATTCATAAAGATCTTGCAGATTTCCATCATACTTTATTTTACCTATTTTGTTAACAGCCATAGAAGCTGTTTCAAGTTTAAAGTCTTCTTTAATACTTATAGATCTGTCCCAATCTCTATAGAGCTCTAAATAGTCAATAAATCCAACATGATAAGGTAAAGTATCATGCTTCATTGTTCTAGTAGGACTTGCGATAGAAACATCTATACCTATTTTCTTGCATCTGTTATAAATGTATTGCCAGTCAAATTTAATTACGTTCCAACCAGTTAACATTGGAGCCTTGCTAACAACTTTGTCAAGAAATGTTGTTAACATGTCGTATTCTGAATTGAATTTAGTGTAATTAAATTTATAAGCTACATTGTGATTTTTAAAGTAGCTATTAAGGCTTTCTTGAATTTTAACTTGCTCAGGTTTAGGTAAATCTCTTGTACCAAATACTATAACATATTTGTTTGGAGTAATAATAGAAATAGTAGTAATTTGATTATTTGCTTGTTCAGCGTGCGGAAAACCTTCAGTGATTTCCACTTCGATGTCAAAGAAAAATACTTCAGGTAGATTGTAAGCAAAAATTTTGTCTTTTTCTTCTTGTGGAAGAAGATCGACAAATTCAATCATACTGTATCTATCAAGAGATTTAGAGTTTACTTGCTTAACCGGTTTTTTATTCCATGAAGTAAATTCTGGATCAACGTTTTTATCTCTTTGATCGCATGTAACCCATTTCCAAGGCCTATGAACTTCGTAAGTTGAAATTTCAGGTTTACCTTTATCGTTATAATGTGAAATTCTTAAAGAATTTCCCAAATTTTCAATGTCTATTATCATTTACTTCCAGTTGAACCAAACCCGCCTTCACCTCTACTCGTTTCTTCTTCATATAAAAGATTAACAGAAGTCTCTGATAAGAAAAAGTCAGGATTTTGCTTTAATACAAATTGAACAATTTTTTCACCAGCTGCAATAACAGTTGAGTTTGTAGAAGAATTGATTAAATGAATATGAATTTCACCTTGATAATCTTCATCAATTAAACATGCGCCAACGGTCAATCCTTTTTTGGTACAAACACCAGACTTATTCATTGCTACTAGAGCCCATCCTCTTGGTAAGCTTACTTTAATTCCAGCTGGAATAAGAATATGTTCTCCTGGATTAAGAACAACAGATTCAAAAGCGTCTGGTACATAAAAATCGATACCTGAACTTCTCTCTGTTCCTCTTGTAGGAGTTTTTACTTTTTTAGTTTTTGCAAATTTTACTTCTAACATAGTTTATACATCTTTACTATAGTTATATGCTAGATTTTTGAGAAGTTTTAGATTTTTTAGCCTTTTTTAAAAAAATTTTTGAAGACTTTTGTTTGAATAAAGTATTACTGAAAGAATCTAAATCACCAGATCCTATTCCGCCATCCATAGTAGGCAAAGTTACATTACCCATACCGTTGATGGCAGAAAGAGTCTCTTTTAAAGTTTTAAGCTTATTCACCTAAAATAATTTTTTTAAGATGTTCCTCGTTAAAGACGAATTCTCCATTTGCTTGAAGAGATGGATCGTTTTTCATTGAATAAATAAGTTCTGATTTAAGCTTTGAAATATTCTTTTTCATTTCTACAATTGACTGATGTTCAACTGGGCTAAATACGAAATCAACTGAATGAAATTTAAAGTTTTCAAAAAGACAATCAATATTCTTTCTAGAAGTTAGGAAAAGAACTTTGTTAGAAGCTTTGTCTTCTTGCATTCTATCAAGAATAATTTTGTTTAAACCTTTATTGATTTTAATAAGACTTGAAGGGGTTGTCTTTCTATAGGACAAAGTTTCTGTTGTAGGATAATAAAAACTTGCAATTGATAGATACATCTCAGGGAGATTAATTATCTCATATTTGAAGTTTTCTACAAAATCGTCAAAATCAAACTGTTTAGGATCAGCTAATTTATTAGACTCTATTAAATAGTGAAGAATACCATATTCTCTATCGTTTAACCAAGTTAGAAGTTTAGTGTCTGTTGATAGTCTTTCAATTAAGATTTTTAGACTGTTTTCAATAATTCTATCCTTTACACCAAGATTTAGTCCTTTGTTTAGGATAAAATTATAGTACTGATTAAGTTTAGTTACAGATTTATTAAGAACTGCGTTATATGCAGTTCTGGCGCTAGAAGAAGATTTAACAGAAACATATTCATTCATTACTTGTACATCATAGAAAATAGAATCACTTTGTCCTTTAATGTTACCAGATATTCCGCCTAGCATTTTCTCAAAAAGTATTTCATAAAAATTCGAAGAGTTTTTAGCATCTCCTAAAGAATTTACTTTTCTTATAAGATGTTCTAGGCCATAAATACTTAATACAGTTTCTTTATCTTCTATTCTGTTCCTAAATGAAGAAATTTCCTTTCTGTTTTCATCTAAGACAATACCTTCTTTAATAAGATCTTTTGCATCTATTTTAAAATCACATGCTTCATTGATTTTAAGATTTTCTGTAATTACTTTTGGTATAGAATAAAGATCTTCTTTGTAGTTAATAAAGCTTTCTGATAAAGATTCACTAGCTCCTCCGCCCGCATCACCTCCGTCGCTTGAATCAGAAGAATCAGAATTAACACCTAGATTATAGTGACCTCCATAGAAAAATGGTCTGTATTTCAGATTTCTCATAACTATCTTAGAATAGAAATCATTTGGATTTTTCTTTCTTCTCTTTCTTTTTTCTAGAATAATACCTTTTCTAATGGATCTTTTGATAAATTCTTCATCTATTTGATGTAAAGAAGCCAAAGATTCTGAAGTTTCTTCTTTGTCATCAACGATAATTTCCTTTCTAAATTCATCCCATAAAAAATGGATTGATGCTGGAGTAAGTTCTTCAAACTCTTCTTTGTTATTTGCTTCTATAGCTGATCTTACTTGAGTTGCGCTAACGTCGGAATCTTGTCTTTCTACTTTGTCAATAGTAAATTTTGAAAGAAGATTGGCTTCAGCTCTATATTTAGTAACCATGTAATTGTAAGAATCGTAACGATCTTCGCCGCAGCCCCAGATAACAGGTTCGTATTCGGGTCTAAGTTCATTTAAAATGTCATCAATTGATGCGTTTTTTACAAAGAAAAGGTCTTGTAAAAAACTAAATTCTCCTTGTAGAGCAGTAAAAGCTTCTTCAATTAATCCAGTAGTAAAAGGAGTTTTCTCAGAAACTTTACCAGAATTCACTGCTAGGATAACCACAGGTAATCCATTGGACTTATGAATCTGTTCAGCTACTTTAATATGACCGTTAGTAAATGGTTGAAATCTACCAACCATGATATTAACTTCTTCTTCGCCTTGTTGTCTCGTGTGAAGCTTTAGGCCTTCGTAAATTCTTTGCTTTGGCGTAGATTTTACGGAACTTTCTAATTTTAAATCTTTGTAAGTTTTCATTGTATTTTGTTGTTTATGGTTTTCTATTTTTGAGATTGATTTATTTAAATTTTCTAATACTAAGTTATCTATTAAGCCCTTTGGTTTCTTAAAGGGCTTACTAAAATATCCTAAAATTACTTGGTAGAGATTTTCATATACGGTGTTATCTAGTAATAGATTCAATAGAGTAATATTGCCTATTAACCCAGCGTTTATCTTATATCTAGAGTGACCAAAAGTATTGCTAATTGAATAATCAAGTCCTTCTATTAGTTTTTCTCTACTTTTTATAAACCTAAGGAAATAATTTTCTAGAATTTGTAATTTTGAATTTCCTATGGCTTGATTTTGATTAACAAATTCAGCAAATTCTGAAATTATAATCTGATTATAATCGGTGTTAGTGTTTGATTCAAATAATTGATTTTCTATAACTACTTTGTAAGCATCTTCACCAGATGAAATGATTACATCTGACACTTTATAATCTATTCCATATTCTGACTTCATTAAGTCATATATTAAATTTTTGTGCAAATGTTTTATTAAATTCTCTCTTTTTTCTTCAGTAAGAACTCCTCTAAAAAGAGGTTTTACATAATCAGTTTTGAATTCAGTTGACCAGAATTTTAAAAGCTTTTCACTTGTAATTACAATATTACCTTCTCTAATATGATTTAGATAAAAAAGAGATTTAGCAGGTCTATATTCTTCGTTAAAAGTTTCATCAGGAAAGTAATCAAATACAAAAAGCAGATCTTCATTAAATTTCTCTAAATTAAGAGAAGTAAAATGATTATAAGCCTTTTCATAAATTGTGTTAATGCACAGGACAATTTCATCTATTGGTGTATTCGAATCGTTACGATAAATTTCGCACTTTTTATCCTTATTAGTCTTAACTAAAAGTTTTACTGCATTTAACTTTGGTCTAATTAGAATGTTCTTGCTTAAAACTGACCTTATGTCCTTTATTTCTAAAATTGATCTCATTTAAAATATTTAAAAAATCCTAAAATTTGATTTACTGGAGCAAAAGATCCAGTAAATTTGTAATCTTTTCCTTTGTATCTAAAAACTATTCCTTCTATTGGAAGAATAGATTCTAATCCTCCTAATTTTCCTAGTCTTGTTAATTGTCTTGAAATTCTTTCATACTGATTTTTATCTTCTAGGCTGTGAGAAGATTTAATTGCATCATCGATTTCCTTTTTAATTCTTTGAACTTCTTTATCAGGCGAAAGAATAAGTACTGAAGAAATGTTCTTTAATACTTCTTGTCCAAGCTCCAAGAATATTTCAAAAAGATCGTCTTCTGTTTTCTTAAGAGATTTTTTTAGACTTTCCTTTTCAATATCTACTATTTTTTCGTATCCTTCATTTCCTATAAGCTTTTTCAATCCATTAGCATTAATAGATGACTTATCTCCAAGAATACATCTTTTTAAAATCATATTAATTTGATCTTCTGATAAATCATATCCTTCTATTACATCAAGCACTATTTTCTTATTACTTTCTATCATGTAATCTTCAATAGTAGAATCGTCACTAAGATTGTATTTGCGCATTAATTGAGATAACTTATCTAGAAAGTATTTTTGCTTTTCTTCAAAATCTTTGGCTTTAACAAGATCAACTTTAATTGGCGATGATACTTTAAATTTATGAGTTTCTATATCAAGTTCTTTGATGGTTTTTTCTATAAATTCTCCACCTTGTGAAATTTCGCCTATAGCATTACCAGATTCATCATACTGAATAATGTTATGAAAAATTATATATGGTTCATCGTAAAGAATGATATTATAATTGTCTGGCCATATAACTTCAATAGATGCAAAATATTCTCCATTATTGAATATCTTGTTAAACTTGTCTTTATTTTTAGATACAATATGTTCAAGTTCATCAACTGCATGAGAAAATGCGTCTTCGACTGTACCTCTACCACTAAATTTAGTTTTAACCTCATCCGCGGTTAGAGCAGCTTCTCCTCTATTTTTCAAATGACCTTTATTTCTTGCAAATTTGAGATCTCCATCTACAACTGTAAAAGATAAAGCTTGTCCATCTAGTTTTTCAGATGGTTTAGTTTCTTTGTCAAGTTTACCTTGTAATGCATCATCAATAATTTGCTTTATATCGCCAAAGGTAAGATCAAGGTCTTCATGTATATGAGAAAGGTGGCCATATGCGCCACCTTCCATTATCCATTCTTTAAAATATGTAAACTTCATTACGGATTTTCACTTATCATTCTAGCATAATCCCAGATTTCTATCTGATCTCGCTTATCTGTAATTCCTAGTCTATCAAGAAAATCGATAGCTTTCTTTTCTATTTCACGAGTTTCTGGAATTTCTCCACCATAAAAATCAATGAAAGAAATTGCTAAATCATGTAGCTTTTTGCTATCTACTTTTTCATTAACGTCATCTTTCTTTTTTTCCTTTTCTTCTTTTTTAATAGGCTTAAGCTTTATCTTAAGTTTTTCGTAAAATTCTTGTTCAGCATCTTCAGATAATTCCGATATTTGTGAAACATTAAATTCATTTAAGAGATTTGAAAAAGCTTCAGCGTATTCTTTTTTATTCTTTTCTTCTTGTAAGTGCTTTTCTCTAGATGCCTTCTCGAGTAAAAGCTCACTGATTTTTCTCATTTTATTTTATTTTTTTAGATTGTTCAACAACCTTTTTTTATTTATTAGATTTTATGATACCTTTCTACATACTCAAACTGCTGCTCTTCGTAGATTTTCTTTCTATGTTCTCCATGTCTGAAGATATAGTTTTTAAAGGTTCTGTTAGAATCTGGTATCTTAAATCTAAAATCATCAACAAAGTCAATGATATTAACTCGGTCTTTTGATGAGTGTAATCTTAATCCTCTACCGATACTTTGACGTATTATGACTTCAGATTTAAAAGATTCAGTTAAGAAAATATTATGAATCTTATTGATACTAATACCTGTACTAAATGTACCAAATGAAGCAACTATAATGACATCATCTCCTTCTTCAGCTTTCTTTTTATAAAGCTCTCTAGCATTCTTATCAGTGCCGCCGTCTACATAGTAAACTTTTTTATCACATATTCTTCTAAGTTCGTTATAAATGTCTTTACCATACTGTACATGATAAAAAAGTACAAGGCTGTTACCTTTAATTTTTGAAATAATATCGCTTATATATCGTAATCTTTTACTGTTTGCTATAATAAATTGTTGCTCAAGATTAAAAAGTTTGGATTTTTCAAATTGTGATCTTGAAATGTTATAAAAAGCTTCTTTCTTTTCTTGATCAGCATAGTCTAAATATGTAATAAAAACCTTACAGTCTGAAACGTGTCCTTTAGATTGAAGATATGCAGCACTTACTTCATATACAACTGGACCTGTTGATGCCATATAGGTTAATCTATCTAAAGTTCCTTCCTTTGACAAAGTACCTGATACACCAATTTTATATGCAGTATGAAAACATTTATCTAGAATGCTCTTAATTGATGCTGATTTAATCTTATGACAATTAGAAACATTTATACCGTTAGCAAAATAATTATGGTTTAAACCGTCATCAGATTTAATTCTAAGGTTATAAACATCTCCTCTGTAATCTATTTTTTTAATTGATTTAATTTTCATATAAACTGTTTCAATAATCTTTTTAAATTTTTTGCGTTTTCTTGGTTGTCTAATAATCTTTCATCATAATTTTCAACAAACCAATTTTCATCTATTTCTATATAAGAATATCCATTTTCTATACACCATTTATCAGCAGCTTCTCTTTTAAGATAATTGTTTGTACATTTTCTTTCTGATGAAGGTTTTATTTCATAAATTACTTTTCGTTGACGATCAACGAAATCTACTATATAGTTTCTATTATTACCAAATTGTTGATATTGTATTCTTACTTTTTCGTATTCTAAGTTAGGATAAAATAATTGAAAATAAGCTTCCCATGAAGATCTGAGTTTAACTTCTTTTCCATTAATGTTAATAGAAATTCTGTTTCTAGTCCATGAATTTGTTACGTTTGGTGTCCATCTACCTTCCTTTATAGATAACTTTATTCTTTCACTATTTTTTTGAGCTATTCTTTTTTTAACTTCTTCAGAGAATTTATGCACAATATTTTTTTCTCCTGTCATATTAAAAGATCTTCTCTCATTAAGACATTTATCAGAACAGTACTGCGAATAACCTGCTCTAAAACTATAAAATTTAGGAGTTTTATTACATTTTTTACTAGCGCACTTAACATGTCCTTTAAAATATATGTAAAAATCTTCTATGCTATTTATATTATCAGTGTCAATTTTAAGATTGTACTTAGAAACTATATTAAGAATTTTTTCTCTTTCGGTTAACTTAGTATTCTTATTACTAAAAAATTGTATTTCAAAAATTTTACTGCATAGAAAATTGTAAATTTCTTCTTTACTATAAAGAGAAAGAATATTTTTTAAATTCTCTAATTCATAATTTCTGCTGTATCTTCCGTTAGGCTGACTTTTTTTCCATTCATAATAGCAATTTTTGCTACAGTAAGATTTACTAGAATTTATTTCTTTGTTACAAAATTTACAATTATTCATTTATACCTTTTAAATTAATGCTGCAATATCTTCATCGCCTTTAAGATTATCAACTCTTTTATATGAACCATCTATCAATTTAACTTTGTGATTTCCAGTAACTTTGATAACTTCGCCATTTTCCATTTCTATTTCATAGATTTGATTATCAATTGATAAGTTTTTGTAAATGAAATCAACTTGTCTATCTTCTATTTCGAAAGTTATGTCGTTCATAGTTTTTACCCATTCTCCTTCTACCACTTCGGATATTTTCTTAGTAGATCCGTCAGACATGCTTATACATGTATCTGGATGTAAGCATTCATCAACCAATACGGTATCAAAGTCTCTAAAATAATCTTCACTTTTCTTAACAAGAGATTGATAAGTTCCTATTACAATATTGCTACTAGGTTTAATTTTAACACCGGCATAGATTTGTTGAATCTTTAGTGGTATTCTTCTGATAGAGTTATATTCTTCAAAATCTCCAGTTGCTTGTAAAACAAGGCTAACATTAGGAACTATGAAAAGTATTCTTTTACATTTCTTTACTTCTAAAAGATAGCTTGTAATAAGAAACATTATCAAAGTTTTACCTGCAGATGTCGCTAATTCAGCTAAACATCTTCTATACTTAAGAATGTTATATGCTGTTGCAATTTGATAGTCACGAGGTTTAATGTTTTCGTGAGTAGCAAAAAGCTCTTCAGACCATTTAAAAAATTCATCTTTATCAATATCTTCATCAAAAAGGTTTCTGATACCTTTGATCTTAAAAGTAAAACCGTATTTTTCGCAGATATTTTTAACCTCATGCCATAGTCCACTCGGTATAAGATTGACTTTCAAGAATGATACATTGCCATCCCAGATTCCTTTTTTTACAAGAGGGTGAAATCTCCAAGAATCTATCTTTTTAGTTAGAGACAAAGTCAATTGATCGTACTCATGTTGCGTGCATTCAACTATTTTTAAAAACTTTGAATCTTCTGTTAGTATTAATTCCATTACGTTGCGTTTTCTTCAAGAACTCTTAATCTATTTCTAATAGCAAAACCTAGATTATCAAGAGTTTTAACTGATTCTTTATAAAAGTCAATATGTGCTTCATACATTTCAACTTTTGTATAATCCATAATCAAATCAGCTTTGATAAAGCTCTTTTTTTCTGAGTCCTTTAAGTTATAATCATATTTTTTTAGATACCATTGATATTTTTCTTTATATCTTTCTTCTAGACTTTTCTTTAGCTTATAAAGAATCATATAGTTCTTTGAAATCATATCTACAAGTTTCTGCCTTTCTGAAAGCATGTCTACTTGTGTATCCGGTATTTTATTGACGTCTTTTACGCCAGATATGATCTTCATTATTTTTGAAGTCCAATTATTTCTGTCCTTAGTAAAAGCAAGTTCTAGAGCCTCGAGAGGAGAAAGCTTAGTTTCTTCGCCTTCAGTTACATTTTTTCTTACAAGAAATTCTTGTAATTCACTTTTTACGTTATCGCTTTCTGGACTTTCCATGTATTACTACTTTTACTAGTTTATTCTTCTTTTCTACAAGATCTTTTTCAAAACTTTTACCTGAATATTCTAATTTGCTAGAAAATTTCTCAATAAATTTGAGTCTTTTTTTTCTCTTTTCGTATTCATCGAAAAAGTTTAAAATTTCTTCTTCCACATTAAAAATGTTTTTCATAAAGACATTAAATCAAATTTATTATTGCTAAAACATCCTTCTAGTTTAAGAAGTATAGATTGATCATCTATCTTCCTTGCGTACTTTACGATATCATTTAAGTCTTTGATATTTTTTCTATCTCTTTCCGGTATACCGCATTCATCATAAAACTTTTTCCAAAGAAAAACCTTCTTTTTATTTTTTATTTTACTTGTCATAAAATTGATACCGTCTTTGTCAGAATCAGAAAAATATCTTGCTTTTTCGTATGAATCATAATCATGTTTACCTTTAGTGATTCCAGTAGTTGCAATAGAATTGTTAACAAAGAGTCTATCGATAGGACCTTCAAATATTGTAAATTCCTGGTTAAAATCAACTTCACAAATCCCAAATATTAAACTGAGAGAATTTAGTTGTTCTCTATTTTGTTCATCTATTTTAAGAAAAGCACCTAATGCAAGATAAATTTCAGTTATGTTATAGCTAAGATAGTTTTTAACCTTTAAACTTCTAACTTGTATACCAACTACTTTGTCTTCAAATTTATTTAAAATCCAAAGTTTTTTTGTTTTTTTATCATACAGGAAGTTATCATGAAATTTATCTAGACATCTGCTTCTCAGGTAAAGAAGACATTCAGTATCATCTAAAGGACTAACTAATCCTTTTTCTTTAAACATACTGATAGGAACAGCTAATCTCTTTAAGTTATCAAGACTAGATATTTTTTTATCGAATGATAGGGATTGGGTTTCTTCTCTCTTAAAGTCTAGAAGAAAAAATTTAATGTCACGATGTAAAGAGACATTAAAATCAGAAAAGAAATCGATTGCATCTCTATGCTTACCACAATTAAAGCAATGATATTCAAATCTATTAGTCCACAAATTACCTCTTTTCTTTAAAAGATTCTGAGAAGAATCTCCACAATAAGGACATGCAAAATTTAGCCTAGTGGGATTCTTCTCAGACGGGTAATATTTGACAATCTTTTTTGATTTGTCTTGGTGCTCTTTATTCAGGACAACTTCTAACTTATGAATTACTTCTGTAATTACTTCGCTAGTAGTCAGTACTGACATTATTCACCATTTAACATTCTCAAAAATTCTGCATCGTCATCGGTATCTGAAGCTGATTCAGTTACTTCGTCTTCAGGGAGCTCTTCCATGATAGATTTAGGAGCTACTTCTCTTTTAGGTGAAGCTTGATGTTTTGCTTCAAGTTCCTTTAAGAAAGATTCATCACCATCATCATCTGTTGTAAATGTTGATGTAGTTTTAGATTGAGTAACTTTACCGATACTAGATCCTGGTGAAATGTACTGTTTAAGAATTTCTCTAACTCTTGCATCAGTTTTTTCATCCCATCTCTGAAACTCGAATTGAGTCATATCAGGAGCCGATTCAAGATATTTGATAATGGTCTGAGTATCAGCTTCACTATCTGTCATCTTTTTACCGTCAATAGTAATAGGAGAGATTTTGCTAGAGAACTTACAAGTATCATAGTTTGAATAACCACCTTGTTTAGTAATATTCAATTCAAAGTTCTTACCTTCAAATAAGTTAAATACTTGTACAGGTTCGTCAAACTTAGGATTCAACTCAGCGTCAATTTTTTGTTTGATTTTGTAAGTGTACTTATAAACCATAATCTTACCATTTAATTCAGGTTGATTAGGGTCATTAATGATTTGAACTAAAGAATAGAAATTTTCTTTTCTGTTCAATTTTTCTGACAACTTTTTGTCAGCTGCTGATTCGCTTTTCCTAAGCTTCCAGAAAACATCAACAATAGGACATTCTTCACCTACGGTAGAAGGTGAGTCTACAGTAATACCTTTACCGGTAGAAGGATCTTCTAACCAATATGTATACTTTCTAATAATTGATTTTTTGGAATTCTTTGGATTAGGAAGAAACCTAATTAAAGCTGAATAGGTACCATCTTTTCCTTTATCTGGAGATGGTTTGTAGATGTTACTTTGCTGACTTTGATCAGCTACATGTGTATCAATGTCTGATACTCCGATTTTGAAAATACTTAAATCCATAATTTGCCTTTTAATTTTTTTTAATTTGCCGTATATACCCTTAAATTATTTAGCTTGCCTAGGATATTGCCTCTTAATTGCCGTGTAAAATACTTATAGTTTATTTATTTGAGTAGCGTTTGTTTAGAAAAAAAATTTTTAACTTTTTTTTCAAGGAATCTAAACTTTTACTAGTTTCCAGCTTATAAGAAATACTTGAGTGTTTCTGAGGTGAGAATGGATAGACTTAGCGCTGCGAGCAGCTGCCTGCTGAATATATCTAGCTTTAAACTCTACTGAGCAGACATTATCAAACTTTAGACTTGGTCTGGTGCTGAATATATCTAGCTTTAAACTCTACTGAGCAGACATTATCTAACTTTAGACTCGGTCTGGTGCTGAATATATCTAGCTTTAAACTCTACTGAGCAGACATTATCTAACTTTAGACTCGGTCTGGTGCTGAATATATCTACTTAACAAGACTTCTACCATAAGCAGCTAAAAAGTATGCATCTATCAAGTCGTCTATAGGCTTGATATTTACTTCGTCTAATGAAAGTACGTACTTAAAAAACGTACTTTCAACGAGTACATTATCTTTACTTTCTAGAAAAAACTCTTGCATCTTTTCTTTGCTAGCATTTCCTATTCCCGCAAACTTCTTTACTTGACTTGGAGAAGCTATGCTCAGGGTTAGATTAGTCTTTTCATAAATTTTAGATCTAAGAATTGCATTAAAAAAGATTAAGTCGATAAAGCTATTGCCCTTTGATCCATAGCTATAACCTTCTAACCAGACATGTCCTTCTTCTGGTAAATTATCAATTATAAGATCAGCAAGTCTACAAGCATCTTCCAGTTTGTTTCTCGAATCTACTATATAGTCGTCGGAAGGCTTTCTTCTATTATAAGGAATAGCTTTGCAGTACTCCATTTGACTTATTGTTAAATGCGGCTGATTGCCCTTCGGTATTTTCTTTTGTTGAAGAAAATTTTCTATAGGCTTTTCACCTACATTAAAAAACGATATCCAGTTATATGTATCTCCGTTAATAATACACATACCTGGACTATTGATACTAAAATCAATTCCAATAAAATTCATATATAAGTTGGTTTAAAATCTATTTGATTGTATTCAAAGGTTGCCGTAAAGCTGTTAGTGTCAATACTATTGTTGGTAAAGTTTATAGAGATTGATCCTAATTGTGTGAAAAGAACGTTGTAAAGTTGTACGGTGCCGATTTGTAAACCATTTACTGTATTTAATCCTATTTGAATTCCATCAGGTAAATACTGTTCTTCTCCATTTTTATAAAACTCTTTATAAGCTTCTTGTAATATCCAGTAATTAACCCAACCATCTAAGGTAGCAAATGTTATGGTTACTTGTTTATTAGTTAATTCCTCGATTGGTAATGAAGTGATCTTTTTCTTATTAACCCCTTCATAATTTAATTGAGTAATAGGAGTATAAGAAAATTCAGGTAAATCTATAGACTGAATAGACCAGTTAACTAGATCAACTGGTGATTTTATAGGATATCCAGGAGAAACTTCAAGAATCTTTCTCCATCTGTCTGATAAAGACTTAGGTAAAAATTCTTTAGGTAGTCTGCAATACCCTTTATCTCCTGCTGAAAAATTTAAAAACATATAACTTTACACTTTAAGGTTGACTAGGTAAACTTCCACCAGATCCAGGTCTTCCAGGATTAGGACGCCCAGGTCTAGTTGGTCCACCGTTCCCAGGTATATTTGGATTAAAAGGTAAAAGATTACCTAAATCATCCTGAATTATTGCTAATCTGACTTTGTCTTCTTCAAAAACAGGTTTAGGTCTAACAATTTCATTTGCAGAATCTAAAATATCAGAAGAATCCGAAGCATCAACTATATCATATTTATTTAGAATTCTAAGTAACCTTTCGATTCTATTTCTAAGCGTAAGATTTTCACTCTGTAAAGTTGCTATTTGAGATCTTAAAGAATTGACAAGTGTTTGATTTTCAACAGTAATTGTTGATATTTGTTGATTAAGTTGAGAAATAATAGTATTAAGCTCAGCAATTCTTTTTAGCTGTACGTCATCAAATTCTTCATCATATCTGATCCAATTGCCCTTAAAAAGAACAGTTTCTTCACTTGATACATCATCAGATACAATTTTAGAAGTAATGAAAAACATTCTAGTAGTTAATCCTAAAATCTTTCTAGACGAAATTGAATCTATTTTAAAAAGTAGATCTCCATTAGAAGGATTAATGCCTTCAACTCCAACTTTATTCTTTATTCTTATTTCATTTGAATTGTCGACAAAAGCTAAAAAATAACTTGAACTATCCGACAAATCAAGTGCTATTTTATCATCAGAAAAAAGAGTAAAAGCATAATAATTATCAAAGGGTGTTATTGTTATAACTGATTGATCCTGTGTAACGAAAGATCCTCCTGAAGTATTAATACTAGCAGTTGATTGATTAATCGACTCTACTTGCGTTGGTGTAATTAACTCAGCCATTAAATGTAGGTTTAGATATTTTTGCTATAATGTTTTTTCTATCTTTATAAATAGGAACAAATTCTTTTCTGATTATAATCTTCTGTTCTCCTTGTTGAAGGAAAAATCTGTCTTGATAATCTATGCCGGTATAGTTTTCATTGGTTACTTTGTTAACAACTTTAGATATTACTGTTGCATTATCAAGATTTATTCTACTCATTCTAGGACCATATTTACCAACATCTGTAGAAATAATTCTAGAATTTTTGTTTATTTGTTCTCCTGTATTTCTGTTAGTAACTCTTAGAGTATAATCGATTGCATAAGATGCTGCAATCGAAGAATTCATAATAACAGGTCTAAATATCTGAGGCAATTGATAATTATCTAATTGTATAAACATTTGGTTACTTGTCACTATAAATTCATTACCTATTTGTTCTGATAAAATAAGTTGATGAATTGCTATCCAATCACCGTTACCTTCTGAATTTAAACTCGTCATGAAATCTTCAAAAGGTCTACCGTCAACTGAACCGTAAAATTCGTAATAATCAAATGAACTCTCTCCTATATAAGCACTTAAATTTGTATAAGATTCTACTCTGTTGATGCTGATAATGTTAAGAACGTTTGTATTATACGTATCAAATCCATTATCTCTTACAGTTGACTGTATACCATACGCAGAAAAGTTTATCGTGTTACTTTTCATATATGACTTATCTCCAACTAATTTATAACCTAACGTGTTAGTATTGGATGGATTAGAGACATATTGACTAATAAAGTCACTTACTGATGGTATTTTAAATTCTATGAATGAAGAATAAAGAGCAGTTCCTTGTATAAAAGGTTTAGGATTAAATATAGGAGTATCGCTCTTCATAAACTTAATAGACATCAAGTTTACTGGAGAGTCATCGTTTCTTTTGATATAAGAATTGAAAATATAACCTTGATAATCACCGAAGTTTATACCTGCGATAAAATGAAATCTAACGGTATCATACTTGATATTAATATTAGGAGAAAAACTTTGCAGAAGATCTCCAGTTGGAGTAAGATCAGTATCTACATCGTTCCACGAAAGAGTTCTGGTATCGCTTAAGGTTGCCCATCTTGTACTTGATCTGTTTAGATTTACTGCAGAAAATCTTCTAACATTATTAGTTACATTAATAGATGATGGAGAATTGAAAAATGAAACAGATCCATCATGAGCATTCTGCATTATCTCAACACCAGATTCAGCTGTACTTATTTGGTCTTCTTCATCTCCCCAAATATATTCTAAAAGTACTTCGTTTGTTAGTTGATATAACCTTGAATTTTTCATTTAAATTGTAACTTTTTTGGTGTATAATTTAGACCAACTCCTAGATGAAAACTAGGAAAAATTGGGCCAACAAATGGATTATATCCTATTCCAGCACCTAGGTGCACACCTATACCATACTGACGTCTCATAGACATTTTAACATCATTAGGTAAATATTCGTCAGATACATAAACAGATCCTAATTGATTTAATGTAAGACCTGGATAGTCACTTGTAAAGACAGTTTTCCATCTTCCTTCATTTTCGTCATATATAACTGCTGACTTAATAGAAATTGTTTGTTTTAAGTCAATAGAAGACAATCCTGTTTTCAATTTAGCAATTGAATTAGATTGACTTAGAGTTATTCTTTTTCCTTCTGAATAATACTCTATAGACCAAGGAACGTTTACTGAAATAGTTCTGTTATTAAATTCGTCATAAACCGTGTCAATAGTTAAAACTATTGATCCGGTAGTATCATTGTTTTTTATTACATTTGGATAGTCTTTGTAAGATTCTACGATAACATATTCAATTTCTGTTACTGTTTTAGGTGGCTTATTTTTTAAATCCAACCATTTTTTATAAAGATCTTTATTAGAATCTTTAAGTTCCTTTAAGGTATACTCGTACGCACCCTTTTCAGATACAACTTGACCATACATGTTTATGTAAGTTAAGATTGAATCTTCGCTAGCTCTAAGATTATTTTCAACTTTTGCCTTTTCTCTAGCTAGATCAGTGTTTTTATTCATTTCATATCTTAGAAATATTCCAAGTAAAATAGAAAGAGCTACTAAAATTGCTAGTAAATAATCCTTTGTCTTAAATTTCATTTTTTAATTCCTCCATTAATTCTGTAGCACTGATATTCTTGCCTGTTGAATTAACCCATCTTTTTTCTTTTTCTCTTGCAATATCTAATCTATTAATTAGAAGCTGTTTTCTAGAATTTAACAGAGTTAATTGCTCTTCTACTCTTTTTATCTCGCTATATATAGAGTTATACTCTTGAATAATCGATACTGCTTCTTTCTTTTGCTCTGGTGATAGATCTATCATTTTAAATATGGTTATATAAGTATTTATTTGCTTTACTCAGATGTTATCCGTTTACTCGGTTAGTCTAAAACTATCCATGAATTTTCAATACAAGACCAAATTAATCTTTTACCTGTACATGCTAGTGTAAAGTTACCAGGCATGATAGAAGGTCCGCCGACTACAGATATATCTACGTTAGGGTAGCAGCCTAGATTATTTCTACCAGGTAAAATATTAATCAGTTGTCCATCTCTTATACCACCTCCGTTTAAAGCTAGATTAGGAGCAGCACCTTCGCATCTAACAACTCTTAAAGTAGTGAATTGAGAAGGATTAACAGTTGCAGCAAAACCGTCAGGCACTGTTATAGTTCTAGTACATATGCTAGAAGATATAGTAGAATTTTCTAACATAGATATACTAGAAGTTGAAGATAATCTAATTTGAGAATCGGCGCCACATAAAGACATTACAGAAGATTGTCCTAGATAAGTACATCCTAAAAATCTTAAGCTTCCTGTAAATGCACAAAAAGTAACGTTATTAGAAAATGTTACTGGTTTATTGATATCTATAGTTCCTGTTGAATTTGTGCATACATTTGAATTTAAATTAACAGTTGAACAAAATGTTGCGCTGCATCTATTTGTCAAAGTTCCTACATTTAAATTACACGCAACAGGTGAACATAAAACTGCACTTGGTATAGTAACTACGCCATTAATATTAACAAAATTTGAACATACTTCAACTTGAGTAGGAGATGCTATTATAACATTATCTAGAGTTTCGTTTATATTAGAGTATACTCTTAAAGTAAATAAAGAAGAACCTCTATCATAAATCATTTCAGATCTATTCAATGTAGAAATATTTCTGCCTTGCCCACCTAATCTAATAGTTGAAATACAACTGCAAGCAGATTGCACATGAATTCTAGATTCTCCTGAGTTTTCAAATTCGACAGTTAATCCAGAATTTTGAGCGTTACAAGTAGATGTAAATATATGTCTAGATGATCCAACAGGAGTTCTATTAATTATATTACTAGACTTAGATTCTATTTGAATATCGTCAGAACTAATAGTAAAAGAATTACCTCCATTTAAAAATATTCCTTCTCCAGCATTAACATTAAAAGAGTCTCCTTCTATGTTAGTTAGACCTGTAATATTCATATTCATGTTAGAACTAGACATGTCTATACTAGAAAATGTGTCAACTTTAAAAGAATTACCTGATACATTACAAATATCTCCTATTGAATAAACTCTAACATCTCCATTATTAAGACATCCATTTCCTATTCTAATACCACCTCTACCTAAGTCTGATCCTGAACCTTTAAATATTTTAATAGCAGATCCTGCATATCCACCGCAACTACCTTCATTAGATGAAATTGTAATATTACCGGTACTGTTTATAGAATTACCTGTACATGCTCTGTTTGATAAAGGAGTACCTGTTGTTGTAATGCTAATATCTCTAGCACTTGATAGATTAATATTAGAATCATCAGTACTTAGAATAATACCATCAGAATTACAGCTTCTTAAAGAATTGTCTATTCTTCTTGGAGCTTTAACTATAAGTGCATCATAAGTATTAATATTTAAATATGCTAATTCGTTAATATTGCAAGAATTTTGACTAGATCCGATTCCTGTACCTTCTGGTCTAGAAAATGTTATATGTCTAGATCCCGATACTTGTGGAGTATGAACAAAAAGAGTTGATTGTGTGATATTAATATCTTTCCAATAAGTGCATGAAATATTTCCAATATCAGTTGAACATAATTGAGTACCATTAGGTGATCCTCCTATTACAAGAGGTGTATAAGCTCTGCCGCTTAAACAAAAATATTCTCCAGATGGAGAAAGATATTTAAAGTCTTCTCCATCAGCTGGAGCTGTACCGGATTGAACGCAAATGCCTGCTTTAGTTAAACCTGAATCACTAGAATCTCCTTGTGGACCTTTTAGAGATATTCCAGTGTCAACCCATTGGGTTTCTAGAATCCATACTGATCCATCAGATCTTAAATAGAAATCACTTTCTTTTTCGTCAATAAAGACTAAATTATTAGGATCGTCAGTACCGTACCACCATCTAGTCCCTCTTTCACCAATAGGACCAATAGGACCAATATTACCTTGATCTCCTTTTGGACCAGATGGTCCACCACCAGATTGTAAAACTGTTATAAAATTCTGGTTAACCTTCTGTACAAGTTCACTAAAATTATCAGATGGTAGTATTTGTTGAAAGTTCATTATATTCTTGTCATATTTATTTTAATGGAATAAGTAAAATTTTGTCCATTTATTTTATTATTTATTAGTTCTATATTGTACATATCCAAGTATCTAATTCTAAAAGATCTATCTAGTAACAATTGAGTGGAATCTTCAGTATAAGAATCTGATGCCGCTTGCTTAGAATAAAAAGTTGTACTACTTATTCTGTATAAAGGCATTATATTCTTTTCAATGTAATTATTCAAAAATTCATCAATACTAGAATTAAATGTATCAGAATATATAGGATTAATCCATTTTTCAAAATATGATTTTAATTTAGACTTTATGTACGAAAAAATAGATGCTTTTAAATTAGCATTGATAATAGTAGAAATAGAACTAGAAACTAAACTAACATCAGATGAAAGTACAGAAATATCTTCAATGTTATTAGGTAAATTTAAAAGAACTGGAGACATAAATGAATTTTCTACTTTTGACGAAAATGTACCTGAAATTTCTTCAAAATTATTCTTGTCTAAGTAGTTGAAATAGAAATATGGATCCCATTGAGACTGAAAAACGTTGTAAGAATTTTTGTCAATAGATATCTCTCCTATTAAAGGGTAAACACTTCTGTAACCGCTGTTAGGTATTAATTGCAAAATATCTGAATCTTTAGAAGAACTTGCTTTATAGTACCACCAATTATTAAGTACACCTGTAGATTCATCTATTTTAAAATTACAATTCAAAAATTTAGTAAGAATTTTTACTTTATATCGATAAGATTGTTCATCTTCTTCAGTAAAATAAAGCTGATTGAAAGTAACAATATCAACAGTTTTGATATCATAGCTTCCAGTATACCTGAAATATGGATATATCTCATAGTTAGATTTAACAGCAAGGTTATAACCAATTACATCTATTGAACTAAATATGCTAGGTTTATTTTCATCAGCTGTAATTGTTAAATAAGAAGCTTTTAAAAATTCATCAAGTTGATTAAACTCTATTATATAATCATTCTGTACAATATTACCATTAATATCTGTTCTAAGATAATTTACCTCTGGATATCCTAAATTGAATTTATTGCAAATAGATCCATAAGAAATATCATCTAATATAGAATTGTAATAATTAAATCCCCCTCCTATAATTGAATATTCACCTTGTTGAAAGTCTAATTCAATATTAGCTGATAATATAGGCATAGTTATAGGAGATCCATCTCTTAAAACAGTCTTACAAGTAAACTTATTTGAACTAAAAACTCTAACTATATCCTTAAATTCATAAACTCCAGGATTAGATCCTGATGTTATTACTAATTCAATACTATTAAATTTTCCGTTTGCTCCAATTTTAATATCTCTTTCAAAGTTAGAAATTACTCCATTGATATCTGGCATGCCTATAATAGTAAAATGACCAGAAACTGCATCAAAGAAAGAGTTTGTTGGATCGATAGCACCTTCCATAGGAATATTTTTGTAAACGAAATCAGATCCTATTTTAAGAGGTACTTTATAAGGTTGACCTTCTAGAATAACCTCTTCAAATTCTATCGAATGATTAAGAGAATATAGAATAGTTCTATCTACTTTTCCGTCAGGCAAAAGTATTTCATCTTCAATGTTAATTACTATGAGAATTACAACAAATTTAAAAACATCGTTAACGATTGAATAGATACCCCTCTGTAAAGAAGATGTATTGTATACAGCTGAAGAAAATCTATATCCATTATACTTGTCAGTTTGTCTAAGTCTTAAAAAGTCTATGTTAAAATTGACTTTGGTTGAACTATCCTCTCTTTCTTTTATAGAAACTTTAGAACCTCTAAAGAAAGTATAAGGAAAATTATCAGCAGATCCATTTCTAAATAATGAATACTGAATGGTAGCATTCTTTTCATCTACTTCATAAGTAAAATCTAAAGAATTATTTCTAAAAATATCAGTAAAATTATCTATTGAATCAGATAATAAATCATTGACTAGATTAGAACCGTTATAATTTAAATAGCTCCAGATATTTGTATTATTGTCTTTAAAATATTCTGGTGCATTTATGATACAATACCATTCGTGTGTAAAATATGAAGGATTTCTTTCAGTTGTTTTGATATCTGGTGAAAAATTCAAAATAGAAAATGCATCACTAATATTCAATCTATACGGATTATCTCTAACATCTTTAGCTGATCTAGAAGCTACCCATTTTGAAATGTAAGGTGATATTCTAGAAACGGTACTTAAGTCATTTACATAATTTTCCAGTAATCTATCATATTCAGATAAGATTTTTATGCTTGTATCGTCATTCTGTTGTAAAGGATAAAGAGTATTAAATCCTCCATTAGAATAAAAATCACGTATAGCTGGATATGAAGATTGATCGACAAAGGTATCATCTACAACATCATCATAAAAATGCTTTTCGACGTCTAATTCTCCCATTAAAGAATATTGTTCTGAATAGAAATCGCTATCTATGTATGATAAAGGAAAAATATTAAATCTACCAAAATCTACTGAAAATTCCTTATAAACAAGAGCATCTCCTGTCGAATTAAAGAAAAGCTGATCGTCAGTCAAAACAGAAACTAAAAGATTACTTGATATAGAAAGATTAGATTCATCTAAATAGCTAGAAACAAAGGATATTGTAGAAAATCCATTTTTTGTCTTAATTAAATCTCCCGGAGCAATCACAAAATTTGAGTCAATTCCTTCGATTAAAAATGACTTAAAATTATCTCCAGCTCCACCTACAAAGTACACGTAATCATTTTGCCCATTACCTATAATTAAAGGATTAATAGGTTGAATTGTTTGTAATTCAACCTTAAGTAAGTTAAAAAGACTTCCATTAAACTTAGAGTAAACTATGACTGAGTTTGAACTTCTAACAGCTCTAAAAATATTAGAAGATTGTGAATCAAAATTTATAGCAGAAACTAAAGAATCACAAACATCTATTTCTGAACCGTTTGGATTAAAATGATTGTCCTTATTACTACCTATAGGAGCAATGCTTGAACAAGAAACGATAAATTCAAAATCTAGGTTATTGTCATTTTTAAAAACTAATTTATCTCCGACAACAAAGTTTTTAACATCTGATATTACAATATGCGATTTAGAGTATGTAATATTTTCTATTCTTTTTACCGGTATACTCTGCCTAGAAACCGTATCTATGTCATCATAATCAATAGAAGTTGAAGTTATTCTAATATTGTTAAGTCCCTTAGGTGCATTTTTTCTACTTAAAGAATAGAAATCTCCATCTTTATCCTTAATATAGAAAATGCTGTTCTGTTCAGATATCTGATTAAATGTAGGAATTCCAGTAATATCTACATTAGAAGATATTCTAAGATTAACTCCATTCTTATTAGTTATTATAGAACCTTTTTTATCTATAGTTTGATACTTTTCAGTCAACTGATAAAAATAGTCACTTCTATCAAATTTCAAGCTTGATTCTTTTACTTCACTAACATAAAATCCTACGTATCTACCAGCTTCCCATTCATTTGAATCATCATCAAATAAAAATTCTAGATTAATAATAGAAGAATCTATTACAGAATTTCTTTCAAATCCTGAGGTGATTAAGTATTCAAATTCCATTATAGAAAGATCTTTGTTTCTATAAACGTCTTCTAAATACTCAGACTTTTCTATAAAACCTCCATTTACAAAATCTATACCTCTAAACTTCGTGAAAGAATCCCTCTTGAAAGAAGCAAATATTGGACTATAAGGTCTGTTTAAATTATAAAAATGATTACTTATGTAAGTTCCTAAATTAGTAGAACTTAGATCATAAGTCTTTATAATATCTAATTTGTCAAGAATGTTACTTTTAAATTCAATTCCAGTTCTTACTTGATCAGAAGTTATGTCAGCTAAATTATCTTTAACCAGAGAATAACTAGCAGCGTCTTTTATTTTACAAATGATAAAATAATCAGGTAAAATATCACCAAGCTTTAAAGGAGCAAAATAACTAAATTTTTCAGAATAATAAGGGCTATTTAAATAAGATGCCCCACTTGTATAAAATCCGTTGAATTGATTATCAAAGGTATTCTTTACATTAAATATACTTTCTCCAGTAAAATTTAAATAAGCAAATTCAGAAGGTGTTGCAGATCTTGACCAAAAAGTTGACACATCTTTAGAATAAGATGAATTCGGGTCAACTTTAAAATTCTTATAATCAGATGAACTTAATTCTCTGTTTGCGTTAAAAGATTCCAAATACAAATTATCAGCTGAATCAACGACTAATTTTACGTTAGTTGTTAATTTAGGATTTGTGTATAAAAGTAATTTAGAAGGATTTCTTTTAAAGATTGACTTTTCGTCATCATATCTAAATTCAGGTCTATTTAAAACTCTCAATCTAACAATTTTATTTATCTATTAAGAATTTTGCGGAATAGATGAAGAAATTGCCTTTATTGTAGAATTTACATCTTCAATGCTCTTTTGTACATTAATCTGTGGTACACTCTTAATGCTGATACTGTCTGATTTATACTTAGCTGAGAATTCTAAATCAAATGAATATGGATCTTCATCTTTGATATATATATCGATTCCTATTCTTTTGGCATAAGTTAAATTAGTTATAGATCCAGATTTATCACCTGCTATATTTCCTAATCCAGAATTACCTTCTCCCCAATAGTCAGTCATTCTATATTGGAATACTAATGGAATTCTAATAGAAAATGTAGATCCAAACTGTACTTGTCTTTTAGAGTTTTTAGATCTACCATCAACTATAAGCTTGCTGTGATCTTCTGTAGATAAGAAAAGATATGCTCCGCATGATTTTTTACCTAATAGATATTGATCAAACTGAGCAAAAGAAGCTTTTGCAGCTCTTTTATAATCCAAAGAAGACAATATGTCAGTCGCGTATCCACAGAAGGCTTGAGTAAAAGAAGTACTTCTAGCTATACCATATGATTGAGAAGTACCCATTGAATCAACCTTTTCATAGATAAACATACATTGCTTTTTACCTGCTAATGTTTGTTGACTTAGTGACATAAACTTAGAATGTCTAAATATTAAAGGTGCTATTCTTCTAGCAGTTTCGTTTACTCCTGCTGCCGTAGAAGCTATATTCCATAAAACAGTTGAACTTGTTAAGAATGATTCGTTTAATATTGTAGTAGTATCACTAGTCTCATTTACATATGCATTTCTAAAGGCATTAAGTCTAGATAAATAAGGATGATTAATATGAACATCTATACAATCATCATCAGAATTTTCATAATCTGAAGTAGTCGTAGGAAAATATTTTCCTCCTGTATCTCTATAAAACTTTCCTCCAAATATAAATTCGCCAGACGTTGATACATCACTTAGCTGAATGTTTCTAGAATAGTAATTTTCAGCATCATCTAATTTATTAATAGAAGTCTCGTTACCATTTTCATCTGTAAATATATACTCGAAGAAATTATCTTCAGCTGCAATATCTTTACTTCTAACATAGATAAATTGACCTTTAACCTGTGAAGATTGATAAGGAGGATTATTAGAAATTTCTTTAAACTTATTAGAATCACTAGAAGGATTAGTTAATAGTATGGGAGCTATATCATATTTTAAAGTTGAATTATAGTCACTATCGCTAGATCTGTAAGTATTATAGTTATCATTAAACTGATAAATAGCTGGTAAGATTGTAGAAGGAGAAGAACTTGTACTAGGATCTTCAGATTCTATAACTCTTCTATCAGTTGATCCAGAAATTCTAGAAATAAGTTCAAGTACTGTTTGATTAGTATTTTGTATGTTTATAAAATAAGATTTATTAACTATTACACCCTTTTTTATAGAAAGCGAAGCCACTTCTTCTGTATAAAATCCCGCAAATACATTTAAAAGATTTCCATTAGGAATATCTACTTCAGATCCGTCTTCACTAATCAAAGTTACTTTAATTTGTCCTCTGGCGTTACTTAATTGTAGAAGAGCTTGGTTAAGTTTAGTGTCAAGTTCAATAAGCTTGTTTCTAAGACTTATAGGATTTTGATCGGCTGAAACGAAACCAGAGAATATTTGATCAGGATCGTGCGCAAAATATTTACCATTTTGTGTGAATGCCGTAGAAATATGTTCTAATATACCTTTTGTTGAAAGTTCTTCATTGATAGAAATCTTAGCAAGACTATTTTGATTGCTTAGTACTATTGAGCTTACAGGGGATTCACTTGAAAGTTCATCTGGAAAAGTTACAATAACCGAATCTGAATATTCAGATTCGAGAGGATTATAAGGATATCCAGCCTCAGATAGAACCTTGACGCGTATCTCTACTCTTTCACCCTTCTGTATTGGAACATCAATTTGATTTATGTCAATTACTTCAGAGTTCTTGTTATCAATAGGAGCCCAGAACCATCTTCCAGATAGAGAGTCATAAGATCTTTTTCTAAGAACTCCTTCTGATTTAATCCAATTACTAAAAGCTCCTTCTGTCGGGGCAGAAGTATCTGTATATTTAAGAATATCTACAGCATTAGCTACACCATCGTTATTAAGATATCTGTATTCGGTTATGAATCTAATTATTTCTTGATTACCTGTCTCTTCAGTAAATCTAGGAGTAGGTAAAGGAACAAATCCTCTAACTCTGTATTTAGGTTTAGCATCTATTAAATCTCCTTCAACTAAAGATGTTTGAATCTGGTTAACTAAAGAAGTATAGAGTTCATAAAGTTTAGTTCTCTCAGTTATAAGATTGTTAAGATCATTTTTATCTGCATTAAGTTCGATATTGTTCTTATAAGTCTTTGTAGAAATAGTTGCTCTTTTAGAATCAATACTAGAATCTAGAACTGAAATTTCTGAAAGAATATTTTCCTTTCTAGAATTTAAAGTTTTGATTTCTTCTACACGTCTACTCTCGATAAGCTGTTTGTTAATAAGAACAACTTTAAGATCATCTTGAACTAGAGTAGGAGTATTAGGAGTTAAACCTTGCATTACGGTAGGATATTTATCCTGTGTCAGTGCACTAACAAACGCTCCAAAATCTACAGCTCTATCTTTATAATATTCTGATAAAGAAACTTCATCAGTAGAAGAAGAAAGAACAAGATTACTTGTGTAAAATCCTGTACCAGGTGACCAGTTAATTGCAGGTATATTTGAATCAGGATCAATAGGCTTTATAAATACTACACAGTATTCATTGTTTCCTATAGAAATATCAATTCTAGGAGAAATTTCTTCTTCTGAATAAAATTTTAAAGAATTTACACCTATTCTAATTACACTATTACCTTCTATTCTTTGTAAAATAACGGAATTTCTTTCCGTATCAATTGAAAGAATTTTGTATTTAGATGGAAACTCTTCTACAGTAGTAACAAAATCATTCACCTTTAAGCCCATAGTATCTAAAATCGGACTTCTACTATCGCTGTAAGTAGTTTTGTTAAGAGTAAATTCAAGAAGCTGTTCAGTAAAAGATTCACCATTCACAGTTCTTTTAAAATCAACTAGATTTGAACTTATTACATCAAAATTACCACTATAAATTTTCTTTCTAGGAGGAATATCTACAACCTCTTCATCTAAAATGAACTGTATAGAGTTTGTATTGATTATATCCAAAAATTGAAAAAAATCAATATTCGAATTAGAATCAAAATTTTCAGAAAATATAGATCTTTTTAAAGGACTATCTAAATTAAGAATATATCTTCTTACAATAGATTTTTGTATAGAAGAAGATACTTGATTCCCTAAATTTATTGAAACATAGAGAAGAGGATTAATCAAATTCTCGAAAAACCAATTACTTTTAACAGAAAATTGACTAATAGTTTCAACTGAACTTAAATCTCTTGCTTCCTGTAGAAGTTTAGATATAAAAATTTTTCTAAAAGTACCATCAGCTAATCTAACTGAACTTGTAGAATTTTCATCAAGAGCAGTCAAAGCTCTAAGATTGTTATCAAGTCTTTCTAGATTTGCCTTAATATTTCCAAATGTTGGTACGTTGATTGAACTAGTACTTCCATCCTCATTAAATATTCTTAGTACAACATTATCAGCACTTGAATTGATTGCAGAAGACACAGAGTCTAGCGAGTTTAGAGAATTAGAAAAAATTCTTAATAGTTGAGAACTATCGGCTGAAAAAGTATTGTTCATTATTTTAGTATATCTATTTTGAATTTGTAATTTACTTCATCTATACATAGTATTTCTATAATAGGAGTAGTTGAAATTAGATCTAGATTGCTTATAGATCCTATCAATACTCCATATGAAGTGTTTGATTTTGATGCACGAGCATCTGTTCTAAAATCTATAGAAAATCCATTTAAAACAAGTTCAGCATCAAAAATTATTTTAAATGATTGACCTGTTTTCCATTTGTTGTCAGAATCGTCAAGTCTTATTTCAATATTTGAAGAAGCTGTATTTATAGGCTTAATTCTAGACATTGAAGTATAACTTCCTATTTTAGAAGTTAACACTAAATTGGACACATCTAAATTTAAGTCAGAATCAAATTCATAAATAACACTGTTTTGATCTGAAAAATATTGAAACTTATAAGTATTCTGATCAAATACAGGCTTAAGTTTGTTTGCGCTCTTTTCCCATTTTATGAAAGGTGAATTCACAAATGATTCTGTTTGAAAAGAAAGTTCTATTGGAACTCTTCCTTCTATAATAGAAGAAACTTGTTTGTTAGTTTTTGCTATTAATTGTAAAAGAGCATTATCGTTATTTCTAATTAAACCAGCTGAACTGAATGCATTTTCTAAAGATCCTATTCTATCGTTAAGATTTGATAAAGAAGACTGAGTATAAGAAATAGATTTTAAGTTCTCTATATCAGATTGCATTTCAGTAATAGTTCGTGAAAGTCTTTCGAATAGAGAAATATTAGACTGCAATAAAGCAACAGCTTCCATAAACTGAGAAGTTGAAAAGTTGTTATATTCGTTAATAATATTTCTTACGCCTGACTGGAAAGCTGTTGGAGATACTCTAAGATTAATTTTAAATCCTAGATTATTGCCGTTATCTCCAGTGATAGAATTAGGTTTTATTTTTCTTTCTCTTGGAATAAATCCTCCTCCTAGAGTTTGTTGAATATCATCTAAGAAAAGTATGCCATAAAGATTTGTAGACTTGTTTTCTATTGCATTTCTATCAAAAATATCATAATAGACAAGAATTGCATTAAATTCAAAATTTGAAGATAAAGAGCTCTTGTTAAAATCAGCAATCGAAGAAAATTTATTTGCAGTTATTTGTTGATAAGAAGATGCCTCAAAGTCTATTGAAATACCATCAAGTTTAGATCTTCTAAAAGCTGTTCCTAAATATCCTGGGGGATTTCCATAGTCGGCTGGGTACTTTCTAATATCAGAATTAGAAGCATCTTCAAACGTAGAAGGCTCAGTAAAATATGAATTAATATTTTGTTGTGGAAATGGATCATTCATCCAATTTGAATTAGGATCAGTCCAATCTATTTGAGAATCTACATCAAAAAAAGAAAAAATATTTAAACCTTGTGGATGAACAGATGTAGAACTTCTACCATTAATATACTCGCTGCTTCCTCTAAATACCATACCAGGCTGATAATTATCATCAGAAAAAGCTTTTAAAAGCACAGTAGGAGTTTTTCCATGATCTGTTGGTAAGTAGATATAAACTTCAGTAAAAGAATCGCCTTTAAAACTAACATGATTAACAGCATCAATATCTCCAATATATTGAATAACTCTAGAATATTGAACGTTACCTGTTAAATTTTCATCTTCTTCTACAAATCTAGCATCTGTTTGAATAGAGCTTTTTTCTAGATCGTTAGATTCTCTAAATCTAAGTACACCTGATTCTTTTAACCATTTAAAAAATACTCTTTCAGACACTGTTTGATAGATATCTGAATTATAATCATTTGAAGAAAGTATCAAGCTTTCAATGTTATAGGAATAGTTTTGTAAACTTTCAATCAATTTTCTATTAAGATTTGAAGACTGATTTAAATTTACTATGGCGCCATCCTGTGTATCTAATTGAAAGGCATTTTTATAATTGCTAAATGAATTAAAATCTAATCTTTCAAAATTAGGTAAATTTAAAAGAACATACTTTGAAAAGACCATTTCTATATTATCATTTGCTATGCTCTTAGAAACGTCATTAATAGCAGATGGGAAAGTATAGAAGGATCCTCCTTCTGAATTTATGGTTTTAAGAAATGGAGTTATAGACATTTTTTATTATGCTAATGTATAATTGTTACCTGATTTTACAAACCAGAATGCGTTATTTGTAGAATCTAAAATACTGCATAAAGTTACACTTTGTCCTATTTCAGATAATACTATTTTTGTAGCAGTTGCTGAAAATTTGTAATTAACACCAGGCTGCGGTACAATTTCAACGTCTCCAGAAGTTGCTGATTCATAAACAAATGTAACTTCTTGACCTGCTAATCCTTGCCATAATTTAGCAACAACAGGACTCGATCCATTATTAGAAACTCTGTAGAATTCGAAATCTGGTGCAACTGTATTGCTGCCTACACTAAATTCTAAATTAGAATCAACGTTAAGAGTATCGCTGTAGCTATCTGGATCAACGTTTTGTCTAAGAAGATTTGCATCTAGAGTAACTTGACCAAAAAATGTTGAAGGAACTCTAGATTCTAGAGTACTTACAACTGAAAATTTAACATCAGAATTACCAATCTGAACGTTTTCAGATACTACATTTCGCAGGTTTTCTATGTCACCTACTTCTGTATTAAAATAATCAAACATCGAATTTAACGATGTCTCAATTACTTCAAAATTTTCATTATACGCCAATCTAGATTCATCTATGGAATCTAGATCACCTACTTTAACTAGTTCTACACTCATTGTTGTATGATTAAAATGTTTTTTTCTACTGAATACTTATTACCGTTATTGTCTTGAGTTTCTAGTTTGAGTACATAAGTACCTTCTTCATCAAACAACCAACTAAAGTATCTACTTCTTATATATTTATCTTTGAAATTTGGATTAGATACGTTTTTTAGTGTCCAATATGTATCATCCCATTTTTTTCCTACTATCGAAGATGTGTCAAAACTGAATGCTATATGTGAACCTTTTTGCATTATGTCAAAATTATTAAAGACTATTAAATCGCTCCATCTAGGATTTCTTATTACAGCGTTTTTCCATTCACCAATTTCAGTTAGATCTGAAGATTCGAATGAATTTACGTATATTTCATCAAAATTATACCAAGTTAATGCATGCTTCGCAACCGCTATTATTTTGATAGGATTGTCATATTCATCCTTTATTAGATTGTAAATAAACCTATTGAAGAACTTAGACTTTGTTTGATTGAGATAAAATGCAGCTGTTTCTAAATCATATTCAAGAGTTGAAAAAGATCTTTTGTATAAAGTTTTGCCTTTTCTAATCACTAATTCATCTCCTGGTACAACCTTTAGTATTTCAAAATATCCTTTAATATCCCCTGTATATGAAGTTGCAGACCACCATACATGATCTAGATCTTTCCATTTAAGATTTTTTAAATTTTTCCAATACCATGGACCTTGATATGAAACAGTACCATCAGGTCTGTAGTTCATTACAGTTTGATTTGGTTCATTATTTTGATTATTAGGTATATAGTTAGCTAAATTTAAAGATCTCCATGAAATATTTCCAAATCTGTTATAAGGCTGATTAATCTTAATAGGAAGCTTCCAGTTAGAGCCCGTTTTGCTCATCACTTGATTTCCTATATCCTTATACGTATATTTTCTCTTTCTCTTTCTGTACCAACCTATAAATTCTAAATCATAAGGCTTAACTTCTAAGAAATCAGGTATCAGAGACAAACTAACGTTACCATACATATCGTAAATTCTGAGCTCAACTGAATACTTTCCAACATAAGGTAAGAAAATGTTAACATTTTCATATTCTTCTACATCACCTCTAATATTAAGATAGAAACCTGGGGATATATCTGATATATCCTTTTTTATGATCCATTCAATTTCACTGCTTATTCCATACTTGATTCTTTTCCAAGTAAAGAGACTTGAAATTTCTCCAGTAGATTCATCCTTTTTATATTTAGACCATGTACCAGTTAAAGTCTTCCAATTTAAATTAGGAAAACTCTTACAATTCAAAGTAAAAGGAGCATAAGGAACTACCTTTGAATCATCTTGATTTTTAATTTTAAATGGATAATTTTTAGTAAAATATGCTACTATGAAGTCACTTAAATCTTCGACTGTATAATTTAATCCTACATCAGCAGACGCGTATCTACCTAGAATAGATGTAACTTCAATAGGCTCTGACCCTGATACTTCATATATGACTCTGTCTCCTATTTTAATGGTATTATTTAAGTTTCCTATAAAAATATCTCTAATGACACCGGTAACATCTTCAGTATTAAGAAAAGGTTCACGCAAATCTCTTAAGTACTCTATTTTCTTTACTGCGTCAAATTCTGCATTAACTCCTCTGAAAGTTGTCAGTGTCTTATTTTTCTCTAAAGTATTGTCTATTGAATAAGATGCAAAATAATCACCTTCGCCAGTAATATCTCTTATTCTAGAACTTATAGGAATAAATTCTTTGTTAAGTTTTTCTTTAAGCTTCCAAATTTTCTTAAAGATAACTTCTGACGAAAAATCTGAAATATTCTTTACAACAGGAGTACCATCTTCGTTAAATTCATCAGTAACTAGGTTGATTCTATAGAAAAGATTCAATAAACCAGTCTTTCTAAAGGTTGCTGAATTTTGTATGTTCTTGTTCTTATTGCTAAGTTCGAAATCTATTGGCTTAGACATTATTATCTTGCCAAAATTCTTACTTGTAGGATCTATATTTTGATAAAATTCTCTAATACCTATGTTCTGATAACCAAAAAACTTAAGTGCATTAATTAGAGATTTATAATTTCCTCTATAAAACCAAATCTTGTCTATTTCCAACAAAGACTCTTTTCTTTTTCTATTAAGTAACTGAAAGTCTGTTAAATCTTCATCAATGTCTGACTCAAGAAATATTTTAAAATCTTCTTCAGTTAAATTGATTCCTAGATTAGAAGAAATAATGTTCAATCTTTCATCTTCACCAACATTCTCTCCATATAAAAATATCTTGCATATTATTGAATCATCTTCATCCTTAATGTAAAGTATGTTAGTGAAAGTATCTTCATCCTCTGACATAAAAGATAGATTAAGATCCAGACAAAGCTTGACCTGTTGATTAGAATTCCAATAACCATCGGTACCTAGATATCCTGTAGAATCATATCTTGGAAATATTTCATAATTCTTTAAGAGTTCTACTTCATTAGACTGCAAAACTCTAAATATAGAAAAGGCATTTTCTTGATAAAATGAAGCAGTCCATTTCTTATCAGTAGAATCCCCTTTATAAATAGGAATATTCCATCTTAGCTTAGAATTAACCTTTATCTTTTCAACTATTCTTAAAGTGTCTATTGAAAAGAGACCTGTTGAAATTTCTTTAAAGTACATGCTGCCTTCCCACATATCTGATTCTGATACGTAGTTAAAGTTTAAATTTAAACCTTCTTTATTGAAAAATTGTAAATTAGCGTACTTCATTATTCTATTTCTTTATAATCTTTATCAACGGTATAGTTTTCAAAAACTCTAATCTTTTTTACTGTTTCATTTAATTCTATTAAAATAGATTCTAGTTTAAATAAGAATCCAGCTATTACTGAGTTAGAAAAAAGATAACCCGATACATATCTTTGTATAAAACCTTGTTTGTAATCAAATTCAGGTTTGTCGTTAAAATATGATTTTCTAGTTCTATAAATAGAATTTTCTTTAAGTCTGTTTTCCATTATACTTTAAGTTGTTTAGCAGATATTGATTCTTTAAAGAACACATTTAAACCTGATAAATTATTTTGGGAATTTTCTTCTCTATAAAAATTATCTTTTCTATCACTCCAGCCACCTTTAATTAAAGGTATGTCAAATTCAGTAATTAAAATATCACCAAACTCATCTAATCCTAGATTAGGATCTTCATTAGTAGCAAGCTTAACTTGTGCACTTTCTATTAAAGCTCTTTGTTTTCTAACTGGATCATAACCAAAAATCTTTTTAGTATAAAACCCATTTCTAATAGCAGTTTCATTTTCTTCTGATATGAAAAATACGTTAACTGAATCTACTCCTTCAATTTGCTCGATAAGAGCAATTAAATCAGATCTTGGTATTCTATCTCTTCTACTAAAATTAATAAAATAGTCACTAAGCTTAGTTCTAATTTCAGTATAAATTGTTGATTTGTTAAAATTTTCAAAAAATCTAATTACTATATTGATAACATATTTTTTTAATCGATGATCTACTATTCTAATTTCAGATGAAGTAATTTGCTGTTGACTATTTCTGATAAGATTTTCTATGTTCTGTTTTTCTAATGATGTTAAAACAAATACTGATTCGTCTAGATCGAAATAATCTTGCCCTCCCTGAAGTCTATTTTTTATGTTAGGTATTAGATCTAGATAAACAATATTGTCATCTTCAACGTATTGATCTTCCTTTGTATTAAAAGCATTGACATAGGAGAAAAAATCATACTTCTTTAAAAAATACTTGTAATTGTCAGGATTTGCTAAAACAAATGATTTACTTGTTAATGGAGCTATAATTCTTGTAAAGTCTACGTTCTCAGAGTTAGATCCAAGTGATGGTGGTATAACTGAATTGATCTGTATTAGCTCATTACCGTTTACAGAGCTTCCATTTGAAGCAAATAAATCATCTACAAATTCGTAAATAGCCGACGAATTATTAACAATATTTCCACCAGGACCATTTGTAATTAAATATTCTACTTCTACTATTGAACCTTCAACAGGCACATCTCCGAAATTACCAGTACCAAAATAGATATCTATTCCTCCATTTAATCCAGTCTTAACTAAGTAACCTTTTTCATTTGGAGACATGTCATATAAACTTTCAAATCTTTTATAATCTTCTCCGTTAATTCTAACATAAAGCTCTTCATTATCAATAATGGGAGAATTAATAACTATAGAAAAGCTCTGTAAAGGAGTTCCTATGGCAGTTACAGTTTGTCTTTGATATTCACCTTGAATAATATTGAAATTGTAGGATTTTAAATTTTCCAGTCTAACTGAAGGCTGACCTAGCTGTAAAATATAAATCTGATTATTTGTCAAACATCTTATCGCTGCCCTATCTCTAACTTCAATCCATTCAAAATTAGAAGTTTCAAAATTTCTAATGTTCATTTGGATTTGACCTCTAGCAGCTGCACCTCTATATGCAGAGTGACCTGCTAATCTAGCTTTACCATAAACTGTTGTTTTATTTCTAGCCGTTAATATGTTATTTTCAGATGTAGCTACTTCAATATAAAAGAAAATAAGTTCAGCAATTTCGCTTAAAATTACTAAAATTTGACCGTAAGGACTAGCTGGTGTAAATATTTTAGAAGCTTGTCCATAAACTTCAGTTACATATGTCAATGCATCTTCGAATAATTGAAGAGCTTTGATTCTATTTTTTCTTAAAAAATTCAATTTCATATTAAACTATTATTGATAAAGCATTTCTACCATCAATAGAAATAAGAATTTCAGCTGTATCTCTTCTTACTCCTTGATAAAAATATATTTCTATATCAACCTTATATTTTAGTGAAAGAGGACAGAAAAATACGATTTGTTCATAAATCATATTTTTTAAAGACTCAGTTCCTATAAATGTGGTAAAGAGCATGTCTTCTAGATTTAAACCAAATGTATTAGCTCCAATCACCTTTCTTTTTCTTGTTGAGAATATCATTTCAATTTGCATTAAAAGCATTAAAATTTCATCCTCTACCTCAAGAGCTGTGAATTCACCAATTCTATTAATCGATCTAGAAAATAAGTCTACTGCCATTTAATTTATCTATTACACAGTGTAGAAAAAGTCTACACCATCTTCTTCTTTTATTTCAGTCTTAATGCTATCTAGCTCTTCTTTACCTTCTTCCTTTATTTCTGAATAGTTAATTGTAATATTACCTGGAAGGTTAAAGTTAAAAGTACCTAATATTCTACCTAATTGCATTTTAACTGTTGCTATTACATATCTCTTGAATATTTCTTCTTGATAGAGACTGCAGTCAGGGATAGCTACTAAAGTTCTAACTATTACATTGTTTATTGGAAGCTCTCCTGTAAACTTTAAGTTTCTTGTTAGATAGTTATACATAAATCCTTGCATAGATTGTAGAACTGATCTTGCAACATCGATAAAATAGGCATTGATAACATAGTACATTATATTTTCCGAACTCATACCGCTACCATATGCATTATTATAAATGAATTTTTGTACGGCAAAATCCTTGTCCATGTTATTTAAGCTATAATTTCCCCATCCTCCATCTTCACCACTCCATCTATTTACTTGAAAGACGCCATCAACTGAAATTACACCTTCAGGTAACTTTATAGCTCGAGTTGTCTTAAAATTAGGATTCGCGAATTGATCTCTTGTAAAGCCTATATACTGGAATTCTACTGCATTTTCATAGTTCTTATAGAACCAAGGTTTAGCTCTTTCTATAATTCTTATAATCTCCTTTTTTGGTAGAGTTATAGGTATCATACAAGCACCAGTAATTTCTTGCTGTATTTCTTTAACAAGAGCATCTAAACATTCAAAGCTTTCTGTATTCATTATTAATAAATTTTTTCTATGTTTATAAGATGCACATTATCCAATTTAGAAGATGAAGTAATTCTAGCATCTATAAGTTTACCTCCTACCATTTTACCTGACATAATTGAAAAAGATCCTCTAAATTCAGAGTTATAAATTTCAGTGTCCTCGTCAGTAAAACTTAAATCTAGATTTGAATTTTCAACGTAGCAAGCAAACATTTCAGAGTTATTTATATCTGACCTGTCCAATTTGGATTTGTAAAACTGACATGACTTAAAGGCTCCAGATAACTCACATTCAAAAAACTGACACTCAGTTAATAAAAATACCTTATCTTTTAAACCTTTTATCTGAATAGCATTTTTCGTAGAGTCAAAATTAATCTCACAATTTTCTAGACTATTTTTTAAGATAATATCCTTTAGTCTGCCTTTTCTATGCATTAATTGTGAAATAATAACTTGTCTGTTATCAACAAGATCAGATGTTAAAGCTATCTTTTTTCTTTCTATGAAATTAAAAAGATCCTTTTCAAAGCTATCTTCTTCGGTCATTTTCTTATCAATAACCTTGTCTATATCTTCAATTTCAGCTTTTGATAAATCTTTCCAGTTAAAGTCAATAAACTTTTCAATAAATGAAAATATCATATCAACATTAAGAGAGTTATTTCCTCTAAAGTAACTAAAATAAATTTCACCTTTATCTAGATATCTAAGATCTATAGGTTTCTTGTTATTGTCAGGATAGTTGTAATATTCTTTAAGAAGACCTGTTCTATTGTAATCTTTAACAAAAAGTGGTTTAAGAAAGTCCTTAACTAAAAGAATATCCTCGGATCTATAAGGCTCTTCATCAAATCTAATAGCCCATTTAAATAAATCAAATTTAAAAAGTGAGTTCTTTATCTTGAATTTAAGCTTTAAAAAGCTCATTGGGCCAGTTTCAAAGAACTTTGTATTTGTAACTTCTCTGATAAAATTAACAAATTGTATTCTTGTTAGAAAGCCTGTTTCAAGTATAATAAAATTAATTTCATTCTTTCTAAAAGTTTGAAACTTAATAATATTTCCTGGATAAAACGAATCGAAATTATCTGTTCTATAACTAGCATAGCCAAGTCCTTTAAAAATTTGCGGGACTTGGCTATCGTTTATTTTCAGATTAAAACGTGCTTTAATTGAAATATAAAGCTCGTCTTTGTTTATCATAATCTTATTATTTTGAATATTTATTTCATCTTTAAAATTAATTTCGATTTCATTTTGTCAATTTTCTTAATTTCAACATCGATTTGTGCACCTTCTTCTAAATAAGTACCACTAGGTATACTAGAAAAGTGTAAAATGCCTTTAATGTCATTTTCTACGTTGACAATAAATCCAATTTGCGTTTTCTTTTCGATAGTACCTGATAAAATTTCACCTACTTTATGATTATTAGACCATTCTAAAAATTCATTAACAATTTCCTTTTGTGTCAAAGAAATTTTATCCTCATTTATGACAAACTTAACTCTAAATTTAATTTTTCTACCAGGTTGAATATGTCCATTTAAAAAGTCATCTCTATCCTGCTCTAAGTCTGCTAATTGAATAAGACCTGTTAAACACTCATTAAATTCAACGAATACTCCTTGTTTGCTACAACCTGTAACAAATCCTTCTAATTCATCACCAATTCTATCTTCTAACTCACTTATTCTAGTAGGTATCATAGTTTTAAGATAGTCTCTATGAGATACCACAATAGTACCTTTTTCTTTTGAATAGTTAACAGGCATTACATAAATAGTCTTACCTATGATAGATTCAAAATCCCAAAGTTTATTAATGCCGGCTAAAGAACCTGGCATAAATGTATTAACTCCATCAACTTCAACTACATACCCTGCAGAAGTTAGCATTTCTTTTACTTTACCAGCATATGCAATAGGCTTTCCTATAGAATCTATTATCTCATTGATCTTAGAATCTTTAATAGCTTCGATAATGTCACCTTCAATCACCCCACTTTTTCTAGATTTTACTTTTACGACAAGTTCTGAATCATTTTCAAAAGCTTGCATAACATCCTTTCTATCCTTATCTCTCTTAAGAGGAATACAAATGGACTCTTTTCCATCCCATTCAAGAATAGCTTGATTTTTTGAAACACTGACAATCTTTGCAGAGATTAATTCAGGTTCAGAATCCAGTGATTTGGTTTTTGATTGTGTTTGTATGCCTTGATAAAGATTGAAGAGTTCTTCTGCATACGATTCTTTAGATAAAATTTTGACACCCTTTGGTACATCTAAAGATACTCTGTTAACTTCTAATGGATTTTCATCATTCCATAATTCTAAAGTTTGCTTCATTAATTTTTTATTTAAAGGTTAAACTATATAATATATATTCGACGTAATACGCAAAACTTCACATATATGACACATTATTTGAATAATGTTCTCATCTCTGCGCATATCTAAAGTATAGTAGCTTTTACTACAATGTTAATTGGTGTATAGGTACCACTTAAAGTAGCTGGATCATAAATAGATGGAATATCAACGTTAACTGAAGCATTAAATCTAATAGAATTTTTTATATCAGATAAAAAGTTAAACCAACTGATTGAAGTATCATTTACATTTGATAAAGGAGTACTCATTATATCATTCAGCCGGTTAACCAGAGAACTTCTCTTAGCTTGTAATCCAGTTGAAGATGGACTAGAGAATATACTACCAGTAAGAGTTCCTATTATTGTCGGAACTGCTGGTAAAGGTGATACTGATGTAAAATTACAATCAAACTTAGAAGATGCAAAAAAGTCAAATAAAAACTCTGAAAAAGCATCTGTATAAAATTCAATTGTTTGATCTTTACTAAGTCTTATATTTGATTTTCCATACGCAAATTGACTGGATGTAGAAAAAAATCCCAAACATTTTTGTCTTAAGACTGAATCAGTTTGAAAAAACTCTCTTTCTCCTTGATAAAAACATTGGCCTCTAGATGTAAAAGGAGGTATAGTAAATCCTGTTGTAACTATACCAGGATCATTTGTTAAGCTGCATTCAATATCAGAACTAAGGAAATTGATTATTTCATCAACTATTTGATCAGGTGAATCTTTATCAAACTCTGAATTGTTTCTAATAAAGATAGGCAACAGCGAAGACTTAAGACTTTGTAATTTACTATCAATTGTCATTATTCAGTTTTTGATAAATCACTAAGAACAGACTCAGGCGCAGGTACTATAGGTGGACCAGATGGACCCATAGGAGTAGAATGTGTATGTTTATTGAAAAATTCTCTAAATATGTCACCTTTTATTAGAGCTTGAGCTGCATTTTTACCTAGTTTAATATTTTTAGAAGCGTTTATAATAACATCGTTTTTAGCTTCTATTGAAATTTTTCCTTCATTATCAATTTCAACTTTATCTTCATTGGAAGTCGTAATAACAATTTTACCATCACTTTCAATATTGATAAAAGAAGATTCCATTTCTATAGAAAGACCTTTAGATTGAGTCCACACTATTTTAAAAACGCCATTCTCAGTTAAATTGTAAATTAGACTGCTAAAATTAGGATAGTCTTCTCCTACATAATCTATAAGTTCATTTGCTAGATACGGCGAAGCATAATATCTAACTGAGTAAATATCATTTTCTATAAAATCTACACAAATAATAGATCCTACTTTAGGTGGCGTAAAACTTGTATTACCGGTAGGAGTAGAAGTTTTTTGTAAAGTATTAGGAATAGCCCAAGGCAGCTTGTCATCAGGTATAAAAAAGTTGTTAGATGAATCTTTTGCATCAAAAACACCAAAAACTCTTATTCTACATCTACCTAATTTCTCAGGATCATTATTATCAACGACTAAGCCTAATAAATCTTTATTCATAAATGTTTTCGTTTCCTATGTCTTGATTAGGTCTAGCAATACGACCGAATACATTTCCTAAATTGTCGTCAACCTGTGATGAGAATCTTTCACCGTATACATTGTCGCTCCCGAGTTGCTCATTAGGACTAGGTACATCTCCGTATACATTAAGTCCAGTTAATATTTCAGTTGAAGTTCTCTGAGATGTTGCAAGATCTTGTAAAAGACCTATACCACTAGCGACATTAAGAGATGTTAATCTTTGAATTGAAGTATCGCTTAAACCATAGACATTACCTAAAGCAGTTCTTGCAATAAGATTATCAACTTCTCTTACAACTCTATTAGCTCCTTGATTAATCAAACTTCCTGTTAACTGTCTTGCCTTCTTTCTAAACATTGAACCGGTACCTTGTACACCTGCATTGAATAGAACATCGTCATCATAAGCAAAAGAGTTATTTTCTTCAGCTACTTCCCATTGCCATACAATTTTTTGTTCAGCTTGAGATGAGCTGCTTAAATCTAGAGTCTGTATAAAATCAGAAGATTCTTCAGGTTTAAATCTACATAATAAAAGGTCTAATTCAAGTTTTGATGAATTTTCATTAATCAAAGAATAAAAAGGATTTTCATTAAACAAAGCATTGGTGCCTATTCCTATTGAAGAAGTATTAGTTCCAAATGGTGTATTAAAGCTTATGTTTTGTAATCTATCTACAACAGTTTTAAATCTTCTTATTTCCTGTACAAATATTTTAACCCTAAACCAGAGTAAATTATCTGGAACTATATATCTACGCATCTTACTATCATAAGTAGCCTTTCTATAAAGGTCCATAAGATGCGTAATTTTTAAATCGATTGCTTCAAGAGTAGATAATGTGATAATAGAATCTTCACCACCCATATATGCTTTACCGTCAGTTGACTTTCTCCAAGCTTGATTAAGACCTTCTAAAGACTTCCAGTAATAAGGAAATTCTCTGTTTACAAAAAAGAAACCTTCTACAAATCTTTTAAGATACTCTGCTCTAAGAGTATGACCTCTTCTTTTAAGATAAGTATATGCATTTGATTGATTTTCTTCTAGATTAAAAAGAGGAGAATTAAAACTATCGCTGTAAAAAAACATAACAAATCCTAAAAAGGTAGGATCATCTAATATCTTTTTATTAGAAGGAGAATTACCTAATCCGTATCTAGAATTATTACCAGAATCTCTAAAAGATCTTATAACAGGATCCCAGTGAGAACTATTTAGACTTGTAAAAGAATCAGCCAAAATATTTTATTTAATTTATTTAAGCCGCTGGCATAAGTTCTCTTCTAATTAAAGAAACTGTATGTTGAAAGCCTTGCATAGGATTCCATGTAATATCGAATCCTGCAACTACGTAAAATCCGGACAGAGCTTGATTAAAGACTACAAATTCAGATCCATCTAATACTTCCTCAGATCTTTTAGCGGTATAACTTTTTCCAAGATCAGTAAGTTTTTCATCTTGTTTAAGAGAAGGATTTGCAATATCTTTAGCACTGTTACCGTAATTATAGATAGCAAGATAAAGTCTTTGACCTTTGTAAATAGAATCATTAATATAAGACATGTTTATCTTTATACCAATTTTTCTAGTATCGATAAGATTTTGCTCGTTTAAAATTTTGCTAAAAGAATAGTTAAGATGTGTATTTGGTGTTTGATATCCAACCCATTCATATTTTTTAGGTCTATTTTCAAATTCAAATTCAATTTTTCTATCATTCAAAGGTCCGATATATCTTCCCTTAGTTTTAATCATTTTAGCGCTGTCTTCCGACGTTAATGGATCTACGAAATCTTCTACATATTCCTGATTAAGATAATCCCAATATTTTGCATATCTGTAATAACCTCTTTCTTCAGTAATAGATGCAGAGTTATTAAACTGTGAATAGTTACTGAAAAACTTGTTAGATCCTCTAAATTGATAGAGATTAGTAAGTACTGCAGGAAAAGTAAAACTAGAAACAGTTGCGCCTTTGATAATATCTCCTAAACCAGTAGCAATTAATTTAGATTGTTCTAAATCCTCTGAATGCGTAAAAAGTCTATTCATTTCAACAAGATTAAGGTTGTAATAAACATCAATCCAAGAATCAAAAAAGCTTTGATCATTCAAATAAACTCTTTTTGTAATTTCTTTAATCCAATCATATCTACTTCTTTTTGCACATATCCAAGTTTGAATATCATTAGTCTCTTCAACATTAGATGAAAATCCTAGTTCAAGATCTTGTGCAATTTTAATCAAAGTCTTGATAGAAGAAGATTCTCTCCAGTCTGTCACATCATTCCATATCTGAGGAATTCTTAAAGTACCGTCAACTTTGTAGTTTCTAACATATGAAAAGTTTAAAGGCATTATAGAATTAGTAGAAAAATCTAGTCTAATAGGATTAAAAGTAACTTCATCACCACTTGATCTTAAATAAATGCTAATAACTTCTCCATCTACTGGAAAATAAGTTTCGCTTAGGATTCTAGAAGTGTCTCTAAAATTGATAGATATCGTAGGTAAAAATCCAGAAGATGAAATTCTAATGTCTAAAATATCTTCAGGCGACAGAGTTATGCCATTAATAGACACAAAGGGAAAAGCTTTACCTAGAAGTTTACTCTGCAAATAGTCTCCAGTATACCCTGTTTTGCCAGACTCAATATCATTTATTAAAACCTCTTCTAGTCTAATTTTAGGCTTGAAGAGGTTAAGTATATTACTGTTTAATCTTTTCATCTATTTCCAAGTGAAATTGCACCGGTTTGTAATAAAATCTTACCGTCGTTTTTATCTGATCTAATATTAGGAGGTAAAGGATTAATCACCAAATTTTCTTCAGCTGCAAGTTTCTTTAGTCTTTCTAATCTATTAGGATCTATTCTAGAAAGTCTTTCAGTATCTTCTGTTTGATTCAATAAGTCTAGACTTGTATCTTGAGATTGAATAGGTTTAGTCCAATCAGAAGTAGAGGGGCTATAAGTATAATAAGCTTCATCAGATCTAATACTAAAAGGATTATATACTGAATTAATATAACAGAATGCATCTATATTAGATGTTGACTGAAAATAATCAAGAGCAAAAAGATCCGGACGACCTTCGTATTCAGTGTCTGCGATTACTACACCCGAAGGTCCATCACTAGAACTTAATCTAAAAGAAACTTCTGATAGATCTAGATATAAATCTCCTTCTTCGTCAAGAAATTCTGGTTTGAAATCAAATGACTTAATGTCCATATTAACCTTCTGCCATACCAATCAACTGGTTAAGAGCTGTTGGATCGTTATTTTTTGATTGACCATCACTACTTAAAAGCTGCGATATCTTTTTAAGGTAAGATCTGCTTTCATTTACAAATCTTCTATTTGCTGAATTTAAGTTTTCAGCAAGTTGTTCTCTTGTATAAATCTTATCAGGTTCACCTATATAGCCAATAGCATTGTTTTGATAAACAGTATAGCCATTTGTTAGATTTTTAGATCCTCCTGCAAGTCTAGAATTATTATTATATGCAATAGAACCATATGTTTGTTGATTGACACCTCTAAGATTTAGAACGTCATTTGTATCAGCCCTAGATGTATAGAGTCTACCTCTACCACCATTGAACATACTTTCAAAATCAGTTTTATCACGAGGCCTAGCATGATTAAGAGTAACTTCTAAAACAAGAGATGTTGGAAAATCATCATCTCCTAGAGTATCACCAAAGTTCAATTTAGATTCTACTAAAATTAAGTTACCTATCATTGCAATAGGATTAAAAGGATTGCCTACAGTAAGATGCCAGTTACCTGTGTTTTCTCCTGTTAAGAGAGCCGGTAAAACCAACGTAGCAGGTCCAGGTCCAGCAAATTCTCTCAAGAAACCTCCTAAAAAGTCATTGAGAGCATAAGATGCTGCCCCACTTAGGAAACCTCCGATATTATTAAATACCTTTTCAAGGGCTCCTATTGCAGTTTGACCACCTGTAACCCCACCGTCATTTACTACGCTACCATCCTTTGTACCTGTAATAGACTTAATGATATCAGTTACGCTGTTATCTATAAGGCTATAAGTGTTTCTAAAGAATCCCTTAATGTTTCCGCTTTTAAGATCAGAAAAGCTTAAAGGTTTACCCACATAAGAAGATGCTCCATATAATCTGTTAGCTCCACCAAAAAAGTTTGCATTGTTATAAGTAAGAACTAAAAGATTTGCTAACAAATCTAACATAGCAACTTTAGGATTAATGCCATTATAAGATCTTATTTCATATTCAAATTTTAGGACTATATTCTGAGTGAAATTTAAACCTCTTTTTTGTAACTGCATCTTGTTAATTACATTGATAGGTCCAATTACAAAATTAGGATAAGTTTCACTTAAAAAGTCTCGAGTATTATCTCCGCTATCAGCAGTAAAAAGGGCTTTATATTTAGATTTTACATCCGTAGCCAACATAAAGTCTGCTGCCATTTTAGAAAAAATACCAGCATTTTGATACGCATTAGTTCTTTGATACGACGCTGAAGTTTCGTCTCCTATTCTTATAGGATTATCTTCACCTGTTACTGTATCAAAGTTATAACCGTATGAAAATTCAAGTATTCTAGAAAGATCGTTTCCTGTACCTTCACCAAACCAAGTCACAGCTCTTGCAATATCTGGAGAAACTAGACTAGTCTCATCTGTGCTAGTATTTACAGTAATGTTTCTGTTGCCGTCAACAATTTCACCTTTTTTATTTTTGTATCTAGTTTTAATCTTTTCACTAGAAGTAGTCCTAGGATCTTTTTCATATCTAACTTTACCAGAATATATGTTATCACCAGTAGGCTTAGCATATCTTCTAAGAGTTAAAAGATAATTGTTAGGTATTTTTCTATAATACTTACAGAAAATAAAATCTGGATAATCATATAAAGCGCCTCTATATGTAGGATTCTCCCACATATTAACTAGATTTGTAATAGTAGGCTCAGGTGTTACATCGTTAGCTAATCTAAGCTCAATTTCTTCTGGTTGAGTTGCTCTACTATCTTTATAAAAAGTAGATGGATCAGATCCATAATCTAATGAAACTCCTCTATATTGAAATAAGGTAAATCCATTGAAAATAGATTCAGGTACTTGACTAGAACCTTTCGGAGAAGTTGCAGGATCAGGTGTGTATTTCTTAGAATAGAATAGAGCTGTTTCTCTGTTTAAGCCTTCTGTATATTTGTTAAGAAGTTTAAAATATTCTTGATTTAAACTTAGATTCAACGGATAAATTTTATTTATTTATTCGTTAATCCAATTATAATCAAGGTTTTCTATAAACTCATCAACATTTACATCTATTGCTTTATCTTTTATCATATCCTTTAGTCTCTTTTCAAATTCCATATTTGAAACAAACTTAAAATTGCCACCATAAAAAGGTTGGCCAGTTAAGTATTTTAAATCTGCTAAAGTTCTAGATATCTGATAAAAAATTAAAGCGTTGAATATCTCTTTAAATCTACTAAAGCTATCTGTACAGTGATAATCTGGTACCATTAAATAGAATTCTTCATTAGACTGGGTCTTGTAAAACTCTTCAAGAGATTCTTTTGTAGTAACCCAATCTGGAAAAGACAATTGTGAATAAGATTCACTTGGACCATGTTTAAGTAAAGATCTCATAAAAAATCTTTTTAGATAGGTACCCGAAGAGTAAAAAACTAAAGGACTAATTAGAAATCTTAATCCTGATTTTTTCGGTATAATTGATTCAACTCTTCCTCTAATAGGAACATAAATCTGCGGATTGATAGAAGATATAATGTAAAAGTAAACGACATCGCCGCGCTTTACTTTGTAAGGATCATATAACATTTGAAACTACACTTATACTATTAAAATAAATAGAAGGCACTAGAAATCTGGATTCTTCATCTACAATAGCATGAAAGTCTGGACTGAATCCCCTTTGTTCTATATAAGATTTGAGATTTTCCAGAGTCTCTTCTTGCATAGAAGATAAAACAAAAAATAAATGCTGAACTTTATGATCTAAGACTTCATCTAAAGCCTCTTTAATCATAAAGTTCAGCGTAATTTCTGATGGCGCATAAGAATATACGTCATTTCTTGACATCTTGTTCGCGATGTCAATATAACTTATAAGATTAGACTGATCTAATGTTCTAGTAAACTTCTTAAGCTTTACTGTATTATTAAAGTAAATACAATCTATTCTGATAAACAAAATTTTAGATTTTTTGAGAAGACTTTCTTTGTCTTCTTAAATAAGAACCTGATCTTAAATTAACTCTGTTTTCATCAAGTTCTTTGATTCTATTTTTTGGAAATAATGAATCTCTCCATTGCTCCAAAAGAGATTCAACTCTTTCTGGAGAAAGAGGATATCTAGAAATTAAAAAGCTTCTATAAGCTTCTTCTTTAACTTCAAGTTGCTTTTGTAAACTTTTTTCTAACTTGTCTGAATTGTCACCGTGCGTTGACATGCCAATGCTATTGTTTTCAGACATGTTCTTATACCATGCTGCAAAATTAAAACCTTTTCTAGATCTAGATCCATAGACATATCTGTCTTCATTCATATATCTAATTCTCTTGAGTCTTCTAAGTTTTAAAGAAGACATAGATTTTAAAAGTTCTGATTGCTTGCTCAATTCAACTGAAGAATCCGTGTTATTGTTAGTGTTGCTCATTTGTAAACCACTCATTTAATTTATTATTAATGCCTTCTTCAAGAAGTTTAGATTCTTTAGCGATCAAATCCATAAGATAAGCCTTAAGTTCCTTTTTAACATCGATGTCAAAATCTTCTCCTAAGATAGTCATAGATTCTACGCTCGGAAGATCTACTTCAATTTTAAAATCTATTTCTACTTTTGATTTTCTCTTACTCTTTTTTAAGAGTTTGGTAAAAATTGACTCATTTCGCTGTTCATTTGTATTAATAGAAATCCTTCTTTCAGTAGTTTCTAGAGCAACCTCGGCAACAGGTAAACCGGCAGCTAAAGCATCAAGATGTATAGAAGACTGAGGAGATACAGGCTCTGACGTAGCTGTCATCATTTCATTTAATGAAGTTTGTCTAATGCTTCTACCACTTTTAAAAAGAATATAAGTTACATTCTCAGCGTCAGTAATTGTATCTTTAAATTCTTCAGTAACTCCTACATTATCTCCGCTATTCCATATGTAATATCTAGAGTAACTTGGATCAAATGATTGTTTTTCTAATTGAGCGTATAAATCGTTTTCCATTATTCAGTAATAATTACAGTGTCTAATAAGGGTAATATAGTATCCATATCAAATTTCTCATTTTTAATTTCATCTGCTTTAATCTGATAAAGATCAACGGTTCTTTCAGCAGAAACTAATTGAGAAAAATTCTTGATATATTCTTGTTTAGATTCTTCAGATAAGAAAACTGGAAATTGTCCTTCGAAAACTACTTGTTCGTTTTCTATTTTACAATATTTCTTAAAAAGCTCTATTTGCTCTTTCATAATATCGTCGACTAAAGGATTGAGTCTCTTTAAATTTACATAAAAACAGAACCATGCTGCGGTTTCTATAGGTTTACCGTTCTCATCTACTCTGCTTACAAGAGAATTGATCGACTTTACGATCTCATTAATTTGGTGATTAGTTAATTTCATTTTTATTTTTTATTTTAAAGATCTACAATATCGCATAAAACATCTTCTTTTTCAAATATCCTAACAAAATATTTGCATATATCTCTGATGATAAGATCATATGTATCTAATCCATTTATTTCAGAAACACTCCAAATAAAATCTGTGTCATTTAAATTAATTCTATAATTTTTTGAATAATAAGGAGGCTTTCTAACAGATGGATCTTCTGAAAATTTTTCTTCCTTTGATTCATAAAATTCTAATACAGTTTCTATCTCTCCATGTCTAGAAATAGGTACTGCGTTAGGTCCAGGTACCATTTGTCTAAATGAAATATTATTTAGATTAACCCATGCATAGAAACCTGATTTGAGGTATATACCTCTTGCTATTTCTAGCTTAACATCGTTTGTTTGCTGTAATGCCATTTTTATTTTATTTATTAGCTGAAAATCTATTAGCAGCTGTTCTCTTGCCTATATAATTATAGGCTTTTCTTTCAAATAGTTTAGATCCTTTTAAATCTTCTATAAGTAAAGGCATATCTATTTTTAATGTAACTGAATTATTCTTTTCTAACTCTACTTTATCTCCATTTACAAGCAACGTTGTGTCTGAATCAGATAAAAGATACAGATAGAATTCAAAGTCTTCTTTAAAGAGACAATATTCTATCTCAGAATCATTGTTGAAAAATGTATAGATTTTTCTTGAGATGATATCCCATTCTTTACATTTATCTACAAGATCCTCATGCTCTAAAATTTTAGAGTTAAGAAGCATTTTAGATTGAACTGCGATCGCCTGTTCAAAAAATGAATAGCCTTTTAGATAGAAATCATGTTCATTTTCTATTGAATTAAAAAGTAATTTCAATTTCTCTCTTTTTCCATAAAAAACTGATCCATTCAACATAGAACCATTCCAGTCTATACCACCTTCTATATCTTTTCTACTTTTCCATTTAAAAAATATAGCATCATGATTAATTAAGCAATCTTGAATACCTTTAAAATCATTAACGATATAATCATAATTCACTACTTGAGTGTGAGTTCCTTCTATAGAATTAAGTCCTACTTTAACTAGCTTCCAAGCAGACCAATGATGGACAAATGAAAAATAATCACTATAAAAATAATCATCGTGTTTCTGTATAAAAATAGGCCAATTAATCCACGGATATTTTTCTATATCCTTTAAAAATTTAGTAGGATTATCTTCGACTTGAATCCAATTATCTTTATATTTTTCTATAGGTTCTAAATAAGAAACTATTTTGAATTTTGAATTTCCAATACTTGATATGCAATCATCTAGAATATTAATTTTTTCAGGTGAGTCGCAGTGAGCTATTACTAAATAAGTTGATTCATTTTTGTTAAGAATATCATCTAATGCTAAAACTAATTTATCAACAGCATTAGACCATTTCCATTTTTTCTTAAATTCTAAAGAAAATTCTTTTCTATCAAATGTTTGCTTTTGATTTATAAACTCATCGTAAACTTTTCTTATCTGAATTTTAAAATCATCAAAATCAGGTTCACAATAATATCCTGGAAAATTTGGTCCTTGACCTATTAGATAACCCCTAGAAGCCTTTTCTAAATATTTATATTTAACAGAACCTGGATATCCTTCAGTAAAATATTTAGGCGCGCCATAATCACAATAAGTTACAGGTACACCCATTGCAATTGCTTCAAACAGTGGAATATTCCAACCCTCAGCTCTTGCGCAATTTAAAAAAAGATCAGTTTCAGATAAAATTTTTACATATTCTTCTCTAGGAACAAAAGAAAGAATTCTTATTCTAGAATCTTCTATTCCATAAAACCTAAGTCTGTTTATAGTTGTTTGTAAATTATCAGTAGCAAATGGATTATCTGCTGATAGGTTTATTACAATATTTGGATATTTTTCTAAAGGGAATTCCTCTAAAAAGCTAGACAATATTTCCTGTACTGATTTTCTATAATCCCATCTACCAAAAAATGATGCTGTAAAATTTTTATTTCTATTAGGAGACTTAGTAGATTCTAGAATATCTTCTGATAGACCCTCAGGTACTATCCATATAGAAGACTCCTTAATTCCTAAATTGATTAGAACTTCTTTATGCCATGGCGTAACTACAAAAAATCCATCAAATTTATTTTTCATCAGCTCGAAAAAATCATGAATTATTTCCGTACTTTCCCATACAAGATATGCAATCTTAAAAGAAGAAGAATCGTAATCAACATGATAGTAAATATTATTTTGATCCAGAAGAACTATATCGATATTTGAAGTAGACTTATCGAATACTTTAAAATCTAAATCAATTTTTTCCTTTTTAGAAAAATCGTAAAAAGATTGATCTACAAAATAATCACCATTTCTCAGAGTTATTGTTTCTAAAACTTCTAAATCAGTTGAATTTAATTCGCTAAGATCTGACCATGAACAATTTCTTACTCTTATATCGTAAGAGTCTTTATATTCTTGATAAAAATGCCTAATAAGCCCTCTAGCATGCGCAGCGTATCCAGTATGACCTAGATACGCTGTGTGAAATCTTATAACTTTTTTCATTAATGTTTTTCCAGATTTTCTACTATTTCTTTAGCATTAAATAAATTTTCCATATCACTAAAAGGAAACTGTATAGAATTTCCTGTGATATCGTATTTTTCTAAAAAAGCAAGTTTATTAGATTCTTGTATAATATTAGAACTTGTTAAGATGTTATCATGAATGGTATAACCTAATACAGTAGGATCATTAGCTATCCAACAAACAGTTGATCTTAAATTAAGAGCGGCGCACAAGTGTTGAGGAAAAGAATCTATCAACAGTCTTTTAGAAGAAAACAAAAATGTTGCCATTAATTCTCTTAGACTAGGGTTATGTAATATAGTATTTTTTAGAGAAGGCTGATCTTCTCTTCTGATATGAAGAATTGTATATTTGTCTTTATATTTTTGAACAATTTCTTCTGCTACATTTAAAGGAATATCTCTTGCCCAACTGATATTTAAAGGTTGACCTTGCGCTCCACCGTTTGTTTGTAAAAAGAATAAAGGTTTATTAAATTGGCTTGCCCATGCTTCTGTTATTTTCATTTCTAATTGAGAAAATTTTATATAAGGCTTTTCTCCATTATAAGGAACTCCACACAGATTACACCAAATTTCTATTAAATGCTTTCTTTTTAGAATATAGTCTTCTGAATTGTACGGGTCATGCGAAAATATAATAGGATTTTTTGATTGTATATAATTATCATAGAAATACGCAATCTCACTAAACTTATAAACTCTCCATATATTAGGATTATGATACCAAACTTCATCATATCCAGTAACTACTATTATATTGCTATCTCTATAGAATTTTTTAATGGCCGATACTACTGCAGTTGCTGCAACATTTTTACCAGCTCCTCCATTAACTAAAAAAATAATATCTCTATTCATATTTTTTTTATGAGAAACGATGCATAAGTTTAGAAAACTTTAAGTAAAAGTATAGTAAAAATCTTTGTAATAAACGCTCCATCTGGTACTAGTGTTCGATCCTGGGGTAATAGTTACTTTCAATTCACTTCTTGTATTGATACCATTAGTTGGAGTAAAAGAGATACTAGCACTGGATGAATTATTATTCATGCTATATATCCTATATGAATTACTACTAAATAAAGAACCATCAAGTCTACAAATAGCCATAAAATTGTAATATTCTGCAAAAACATTATAGCCTGAGGTTATACCTACGATATAAATTTGTCCAGTAGAACAGAATCCCACTCCTGCTTGAGCAAGGACAATATTTGAGTTAAACGGAGTAGTTGAACTTGAATTAGTAATAGAAGCAAATGTACCTAGTCTATCCATAAAACCATTTTATATTCTAACCCAGAATAGCTCTAAATCTACCATCCACGAGCTATCGTTGGAATACCCATTTCTTGTAAATCTAACTCTTAAATTATTAGATGAATTAACAAAAGAAGGTGTCGGTAGATACGATCCAATGATTGCTATATCCTGATAAACAGTATCTGTAGTTCCTAAAGTTAGTGTAGTAGCATTTTTTTGATATCCGCAAATCATCTCGTTTACTAATTGGTGGTATCTACCTGCGCTTCTATTGAACCCAATGGAAGAAACCTTTGCTACTATCAGACCACCGCTAGATGCAGGAACATCAAAAGTTATAGTTTCTACAAAAGTATCTCCAGTCGTAAGTATTATTTCACTTTGTTGATAAATTAATCTATTCATATAATATCACTTTTTACATAAAATTCATAATAGCTTCTTAATCTTAATGTAGTACTATTGGGGGTTCTAATAGAAGTTTGTACGACGAAGCTGTCTCCGGAAAAAGAAAGGAATGCGCCCTCTGTAGACCATTCAAAGACACCATCACCAAAAGTCTCCATATAAATAGGTTCCGATGCAGCGTATTGGGTTCCTACTGTTATATAATTGCCACCAGAAAAACTAGAATCATAGGAAATAGCAAATCTTTGACAAAACATTGCTCCCGTTGCTTCTGCTTCGTCTATTACACTCCAGGTAACCAAAAGATAAAAAGTATCTTCTTCTAATTGAGCCTGTGAGACATATAAAGATAAATCTATGTTTCCCGTTAAATCGTAAATGAGAAATGTATTATTATTAAAATAAGTATCCGTTCCAATATTTCTATGTCTTATGTCACTCATAAATTCTAATATATCTTTTAATTATGCAGGAGCTATTACAGTTTCGGTGCCGTTGCTTCCTCTATATTTTAAGGCACCATTCCACACATAAAGTATTCCACCTCCACTAGGTGCTGTCGGAGGTTCAGTAGATGCATTGGCAATATACATAACTTTTACACCTCCTCCAAATGAACCAGTACTGAACAGAGAAATGTTTTGTCCATCCATGGACATTACATAGTTATTACCTATATCATTAATACCTTGTGAAGTTCCCCATGTATAGAAATCAATGGCATTACCAATATTTGTTCCCCCGTTATGTCGAGTTTTAATTGCATGTCTATATGTGGCCGAATTATCGAAGCCAAATGTTATTTGATTGCTGTTGAAATTGCTACTTGTATTACCACTTCTTAATAAAAGTGAAGATGTTCCAACTGTATTAGATACTCCAAAAACATCTAAGTTGGCGGCTGGTGAAGTTGTCCCAATACCCAACCTTTTATTTGTATTATCCCACCATAATCCATTATCACCAGCTTGGGTATTAGTGCCTGTCCAAAAGGTCACTTGACCAGCGGAACCTGAACCTGATATATTACCAACGGATGTTGTTATTATATTTCCTGATGAATCAACAGCAAGTGATGCAACTGCGGTACCTGTCCAAGCAGTTGATGATGTATATGTATTGAATCGTATTTGACCAGTGGTACTCAAAACCATTCTATATTGTAACGGAGAAGCAGAAGCATCAACCGCCCAATATAAACTATTTCCTAGTACACTTAAAGAAGAACCAATTCCATTAACCCAAGAATTTCCAAAAGCGGCCAATATAATGTTTGCAGAAGCTGATGCATTATTTGCTTGATTACTGATTCTTATATTATGCCCCGAATTAAAATTTCTATCTATATTTAATGATGTTGTACCTAAAACACCAAAATCCGTAGTAGTCCCCACCAGTAGGTTGCCCCCAGAGGTGATGCGCATTCTTTCAGAACCATTGTCTGTAGTAAATGTCAAGAAACCACCTACGTTGCTTCCTCCTCTATAAAAATTTATTGAAGCGTTTTCTATATTGGCGTAATACAAACCGTATTTAAATGCAGGAACAGAACTTCCGCTTCCAGTGCCGTTGTTGTATGTGGTTAGCCTAAATGCCTCTTCACCTGCATTTATTAAATTCATCCAAGCAGAGCCTGCTGCTGCACTAACGTCTAATTTTCCGCTAGGACTGGTTGTTCCAATACCTACATTACCATTACTCGCTAACATCATCGTCATCACGCGAACACCCGATGTGTTTGCATTGTAAAAATACCAATCACCAGAGGATGACATTCTCATGTATGCTTGTCCAAACGATGTGTTTCGTCTTCCAAAATTATAAGGTGCATTTCCGTCGTTTATTACGTTATACCCAAAACCTCCCCAATCCCAGGTCGCGTTAGGCTCGGAAACCCACCAAGCCATTTGTACCTCACCGCTTCCACCAAAATTTGCAGCGGCAGGTAAAATGTTTTGATACACCGTGGTGGAATGGTGTCCAAAATTTACGATTCCATCGACTGTTCTTAAATTCCCTTCAACATGTAGTTTTGCTGCTGGACTAGTCGTCCCGATACCAACATTGCCATTTTCAGCAATAGTTAATTTTGCGTCTGCTAAAGTAGCATTATTAGCACCCACTTGAGGGCCATTTAATATATGTATTTTACCTTGGGCATTATTAGTCGTTAAATCTGTTCTTTCAAAAACAATTGCTGATTTTCGATAAAAATTATTAGCTTCTCTATATCCAAAATGAATACCTGCCCATTGACCAATTCCAATTTGAGCCACACCAACAGAAACAAAATCATTAGCATTTGATATTACCTCTAGGGGGTTTTGAGGTGTTGTTGTGCCAATACCGACGTTGCCGCCAGTGGTGATGTTAAGTATGTTGAAGTTGCCTCCTGCATCAGTTCCTATTGAAAAATCATTTGAAGTGCCGTTTGTCGGATTGCCTAAAAACCAGCTAACTATGCCTGGTTTTAATAGTCTAAGAAAAGGTAAATTTCCTCCAGTAAATATATACCCTCCATTAGAATGAAAGCCTAAAGGAGAAAATGCGCCAAATCCTGATGTTGTTGAGAAAATGGTATTTACAGAACCAGCCTCAAAAGTAAATCTACCTACCCCGTCGTCTATTTTCAAAATCTGACCGAATATACCGCCATTTACTTGGAGTTTTTCACCATTATCCGTAGTAGTACCAACAAGTACATTGCTGCCAAGTGGATTTAATATAAGGTTTTTTATTGCGCCATTGTCAGTTTGAATACCTTGAATCCACCCATAAGTGTATGATGCAGTGTCTCCCCCCATCATTACACCAGTTGCACCATTTCCAGTCACGAATGATGCATTATTCCAAGCAGGACCACCGTAATTCAAGTTATTAAAAACGGCCTTTGCTGACGTGGGCACAACAAATCCAGGCGTGTAAAATCTATCGGATATTACATCTGCACTGCTTCTAATATTCCCACTCACCTGCAACCTATCAACTGTATTGTCGGTAGTTGTCCCCACAAGCAGGTTGCCACCATTTGGGTTTATAAAAGTAGTCCCGCTAGAATTGAAATGTATTTCAGAAGTGCTAGCGCCCCTAAAATTCCTTATAAAGAAATTGGCAGTAGAAGCAACGCCTGAAAAAACAAAAGACTCAAACCCATCCAATGGCGCTCTAAGCACCATTGAATTTAATTTAGCATCACCCGAAGCCCAGATATTCCCACTGACCTGCAATCGCTGGCCGTTATCAGTAGTCGCCATCACCAGCAGGTTGCCGCCTGAGGTGATGCGCATTCGTTCGGCATTACCTGCCCAAAATTCCATTGATTCGTTTCGACCCCCAATGTAAACACCACCGCCCACAGTATCTTGAAATCTTATAAAAGTTCCGATTGATTGGCTATTTAGATGAAGTCTTTCAGTAGGGTTAGTCGTTCCAATACCTACATTAGTTCCATTGTCAAAAATTTGACTATTACCAATAGTGGTTGGGCTGGTAAATTTAACTACATAATTTTCAGAACCGGAAACGGAAACCGAGGTTCCACTACTACCAGAAGTACCGGAAGAACCGGAAGAGCCAGAAGTACCGGAAGAACCTGAAGATCCGCTTGTTCCTGAAGCACCATTTACACCGCTGGTTCCACTTGAGCCTGAGGTTCCTGAAGAACCGGAAGAACCAGAAGTGCCATTAGAACCAGAAGTACCAGAAGTACCAGAAGATCCGCTTGTTCCTGAAGCACCATTTACACCGCTGGTTCCACTTGAGCCTG